>Ga0233425_10000097_pt1:202500-212725 | contig 212725 bp, 189 predicted proteins | sample Watercolumn_Towu_2_FD_181712 | JGI IMG/M metagenome (GOLD analysis project Ga0233425, IMG submission 181712) | Freshwater microbial communities from Lake Towuti, South Sulawesi, Indonesia - Watercolumn_Towuti2014_140_MG | ecosystem: Environmental > Aquatic > Freshwater > Lake... | reverse complement strand
GCGAGACCCTGGCCCTGCTGAAGGGGCGTGGCATCGAACCGAAGGTCATCGAATACCTGCAGGCACCCCCCAGTCGCTCCGAACTCAAGACCCTGCTCCGGATGTTGCGCTTGAAGCCGCGGCAGCTTCTGCGCAGCAAGGAAGATGCCTACCGGACGGCGGGGCTCGACAATGATTCGCTGGACGACAATGCCATCATCGCGGCAATGACGGCCCATCCGGTCCTCATCGAGCGGCCCATCGTCGTTGTTGGCGAGCGGGCTGTGATCGGCCGCCCCCCGGAAACGGTGCTCGAACTGCTGTGAACGAGATCCTGGTCCTTTACTACAGCCGCACGGGCAACGTCGCGCAGATGGCGCAGTATGTCGCCCGCGGCGTGGAGCAGGCCCCTTTGTGCATGGCGCGGCTGCGGACCGTGCCGGCGGTGTCGACGGTCTGCGAAGCGTCGGCCGGCAGCGTCCCCGAGAGCGGCCCGCCCTATGCGAGCCACGATGATCTGCGACGCTGCGCCGGGTTGGCGCTGGGCTCACCGACCCGCTTCGGCAACATGGCGGCCCCGCTCAAGTATTTTCTCGACGGCACCGGCGACCTCTGGGCGTCCGGGGCCATGGCCGGCAAACCCGCAGCGGTATTCGCGGCCACCGGCAGTCTGCACGGAGGACAGGAAACCACGCTGCTGTCCATGATGTTGCCCCTGCTCCACCACGGTATGCTGGTCATGGGGCTGCCCTACACCGAAGCGGACCTGTTGACGACGCGTTCCGGCGGCACGCCCTACGGCGCCACGCACGTCGCCGGGGCCGAGGCAACGCTGCCCATCACCGACGAGGAAAAGCGCCTGTGCATGGCCCTCGGCCGGCGGCTCGCCCTGACCGCCCGCAGTCTCGCCCTCAACCAGCAGCAGTCCGCACAGCAGTAGTGTCGGCCGCGAAAAGGTCCTTGTAGCTGATATAGAGGGCCGCTACAGTCAGCGGCCCGAGGACGAACCAGCCGAGGCCGAGCGGTATCGAGGCGACGACCGCAAGCACCAGCCACAACAGGCCGAACACCAGCATCGGCATCATGTTCTTCAGGCAGGCGATGGCGCTCATTTTCACTGCCTCCACCGGCGGTTGATCCGCAAACAGCACCAGCGGCCCGGCGTAGAGGAAGGCCATCGCCGCCGCCAGCACGATCAGCGACAAAGCCAGCACCGTCACCATCATGCCCCCGGCAGCGAAGAGGTCACCCCCAAGCGCGGTCATCAGGGCGGTACCACCGCCAAATACCATGGCGATCAACACCGCGACCACCACCACGCCCAGGTAGAGAGCGCCCAGAATCAACAGCGGCCCGCGCTTCCTGGGGTCCAGCAGGCCGACGAAGAGGTGATCGATGGCGAGGTCACTCCCTTGGTCGAGTTGCCGGGCGCCATGGAACAATCCGGCACCGAGCGCCGGAGTGATCAGCGACGCGGCCAGTCCGCCCACCAGCGGCACCAAGCTCAGCACTACCAGGACGATCGCATACAGCAATATCAGCACCACCCACATCCCCGGATTGAGCGTGAACAACCGCCACCCTTCCGTGATCCAGCGCACCCCCGCACCTGCCTCCACAGCCTGGATGTTCATGTACATTTACCTCCGCTCGGTATCAGCCTCCCGGGGAAGTATGAGCCCATCATTCACCGCCATCCAGCACCGAACGGGCGAAGGGTAATGTCAGCCGACGCTGGGCGGCCATCGACGCCGCATCGAGCCGATCAACCGCCCGGCACAGGCTGGCAAGATCGCGGCGATGCCGGTGCAGCAAATAGTCGATGACTTCGTCGGTGAGTTCGATGCCGCGGGCACGCACCCGCCGGGCGAGCACCTCGCGTCGCCCTGTTTCGTCGAGCGGCCGCAACTGGAAAACGAGTCCCCAAGTCAGCCGCGACTTCAAGTCCGCGAGGACTATCGGGCTGTCTGCCGGGTTGGTGGTGGCGGTCAAAATCAGGTCGCCGCGACGCTCCCGAAGACTGTTGTAGAGATGGCAGATCGACTGTTCCCAACCGGCGTTGCCGGCAATGGCATCGAGGTCGTCGAGGCACACCAAGTCGAGCCGATCGAGATCCTCGCAGACCGCCGGCCCGAAACTCGCGATCTCCGTCAACGGCAGGCTGGAAGCGGACCGTCCCGCCTCCAGGGCCGCGGCGCAGGCCGCCGCCAGCAAGTGGCTCCGGCCTGTTCCCAGACCTCCCCAGAGATATATGAAGGCGCCGCCGTGGATCGCCACCTGGCGCACCGCCGCCAAAGCCTCGGCATTGGCGCCGGCGACATAGGTGGAGAAGGTCGCGGCATCGTCGCGATGGAGGGGCAGGCCCAGTTGCTTTGCCGCCGGCATCACGGCGTGTAGAAATCGCTCTTGAGATAGCGGTCTTGCGAATGCCGCAGCAGCACCACCAGGACCGCCGCCGCCGGCAGTGCCAGCAGTACCCCGAAGAATCCGAACAGCTGACCGCCCGCCATCACCGCGAAGATCACCGCCACCGGGTGCAGGCCGATGCGTTCGCCTACCAGCCACGGCGACAGGATGAGGCCGTCCACGATCTGGCCGACGCCGAAAACGGCGATGACCTGCAGGACGTGCGCGACATCGCCGAACTGCACCAGGGCCGCGAATCCCGCGACCAGCGCCCCGACGATCAGGCCGAGGTACGGGACGAAGCTCACCAGCCCGGCGAGCATGCCGATGAGAAAGGCCAGATCGAGCCCGACGACCCACAGGCCAAGGGCATAGATGGCGGCCAGGCACAGCATCACCAGCAACTGCCCGCGCAGGAATTCCGCCAGCACGGAATCGCATTCACCGACCAGCGCCGCAACTGCGGGTTCGATCCGGCGCGGGATCAGCATGCGGAGGTGTTGCAGCAGCCGGTCGAAGTCCCGCATCAGATAGAAGGTGACGACCGGGATCAGCAGCAGGTACGCGAGCCAGGAGAAAATTGCCTGCCCGGACTGGGTCGCACTGGCAAGCAAATCGGTCACCGCACCGCCAAGCTGCTGCCAATGGGCGCCGATCGCTTGGCGCAGCGCATCGCCGCTCCATGCCGCCGAGTCAAATCCCGGCAGCCGCTGCAGGTATGGCAGCGCCGCGTCCTGCAACCAGAGCAGCGCCGGCGGCACCTTCTCGGCCAGGATCACGATCTGGCGCTGCAATACCGGGATTAACAGGAGCAGGAACGACAGCCCGGCGACGATCATTCCGAGAAAGACCACCGCGACGGCGGCGGTCCGCGGCAGATTGCGCGCCTGCAGCCGGTCGACCAGCGGATCGCCCAGATAGGCAAGCAATGCCGCAATCATGAACGGGGTCAGCACTGGCGCCAGCCGGTACAGCAGCCAGCCGCCAGCCAGCAACCCCGCAAGGACGGCAAGCAGCGACAGCGTTCGCTCGGATCCGGGCGGCGGCGTCATTGCAACAGCCGGTAATTACCGTCGGCGGCTGGGCCCAAAGGCTGCAGCAACCGACGCAGGGCAATACTCTCGGCAACCGCCTGCATACCGCCGCGCGCCTGCAGCACGAATGTCACCCGGTCCGGTTCCACCAGCCGCACCGAGAGGGACGTCACGGTGTTCAGGTTGCGTAGGTGCTGCTGAACTTCTGCGTACTGGTCCGCGGTACCAATCCCGTCCACCCGGATCTCGACCTCGCTCGACTCGCCGTAGGCGGAGCTGGCGCTGGCATACCGCCCGGCGATGGCATCGGCGACACTGTCCATGCCCGAACCGAGCACCGCGTCGGGATTCGGATCGGCGGCCTCGTAGGTTGTGGACTCACCACCCATGTCGAGTACGAAACGGCCCTGCCAGCGCGTTTCATCGACCTGTGACAGCAGGGCGGTAACCGTCGTTTCCGGGTTATAGCGCACCGAGGCATCCGCAATCCGCCCCGCATTGCCCTGCTGTACATCGACCGCCGATATCCGGCCGGAATCGTCCAAATCCAACAGTGGCAGGATCAACGCCAGTCCACGGCGTTCGGCGTGCATCTTCAGCGCCGGGGCGAACCCTTTCTCGTCTTCACCGCCGACCAGCACTGGCTCCGTGCCTACCTGGACCGCCAGCCAGATCAGTACGGCGGGGCGTTCGCGACCCCAGAGCGGCAGGCCCGCGTCGACCAGGGCCTGCTCCAGGGTGTCTGGATCGAAATGCACCCACAAGCCACCGACCTCGGTGCCGCCTGCTTGGGGCAGATCCCGATACCGGTACTGGGTGATGAAACTCTGCGGGGCCTGCAACAGGTCACCGATCCGCGCGGGGGACTGGCGGTCGCCGGTCAGCTTGATGGCGACCTGCCGCAAGGCCAGACGCATCGCCTCGATACGCGCCTTGTCGGTTTTGTCGGCAACGGGCACGACCGTCTCGTACAACCCCTGCACCGGAGCGGCCGGCAACGCCGCCGGAACCAGCAACGTAAAAGCGAACGCAATGTCCGCGAACCACCGGCGGCAGCGGTCTGAGATCGATCGTAGATTCTCCGGCACGGTTCGACGCTATGCGATGGCTGCTGCGGAAGTCAAGGTTTGCGAGCCGGCGGGGCCGCCGCTACCATGCGCGCGTGAACGCCGGAACCACCATGCCATTGAGCTACCGCGACGCCGGAGTCGATATCGATCGCGGCGACGACCTCGTCGAGCGCATCAAGCCCGCCGCTCGCGCCACCTCGCGGCCCGGGGTCATGGGCGGGATCGGCGGCTTCGGGGCACTGTTCAATCTGGGCGCCCTCAATTACCGCAAGCCCGTGCTGGTATCGTCCACCGATGGCGTCGGCACCAAGTTGAAACTTGCCTTCGCCCTGAACCGCCACGACACCATCGGCATCGATCTGGTCGCCATGAGCGCGAATGACCTGGTCGTGCAGGGGGCCGAGCCGCTGTTTTTCCTGGACTATTTTGCCACCGGGAAACTCGAAGTGGACGTCGCCGAGGCCGTGATCCGCGGCATCGCGCGTGGCTGCGAATCCGCCGGCTGTGCGCTGGTCGGTGGTGAAACCGCCGAGATGCCGTCGATGTACGCCGCAGGTGAATATGACCTCGCCGGATTCTGCGTCGGCGTGGTCGAGGAAGATGCCATCATCGACGGCCGCGACGTGAGGCACGGTGACGTGCTGATCGGGCTCGCCTCCAGCGGCGTGCATTCCAACGGCTACTCCCTCGTCCGCAAGGTTCTGGATGTGACCGGCACGCCCTTGGCCCAGGATTTCCATGGCCGATCGCTGGGTGAGACGCTGCTGGAGCCGACTCGCATCTACGTCAAGTCGGTGCTTGCACTGATCCGACAGGTGCACGTGCACGCCTTGGCCCACATTACCGGTGGCGGGCTCGTCGACAACGTTCCGCGGGTACTGCCGAAGGGTTCGTGCGCGGTGATTCGCCCGGATGCCTGGCGACGACCTCCGGTGTTCGACTGGATTGCGGCGGCCGGCAACATCACCCGCGAGGAAATGTACCGGACGTTCAATTGCGGGATCGGCATGGTGGCCGTCGTACCGCCCGGAGAGGTAGACGCTGCGTTTGCCGCGCTGGCGGCGGCCGGCGAATCCGCCTCAGTCATCGGTACGGTTGAGGCTGCTGCCGGAGAACCGCACGTCCGCCTCGCCTTCTGAAACCGGCAGCCCCGCTAATTTCGGATCCGCTCCTGCACGGCAGCGAGAAAGCCCCGCAGGATGTTGTATTCGTGTTCGTCAACCCCGGTGCGACTGAACAACCGGCGCAGCCGCCGCATCAGGCGACGCGGTTTATCCGGATCGAGGAAGCCGACTTCGATGAGGGTCTGTTCGAGGTGCGCATACAGCCTTTCCATGTCGTCACTGGTTACGGGCGGTGAATGCAGTGCCGCCGAGGGGAACTTCTGGTCCGCAACCCTTTCCACGGCCACCCTCAATTCATAGGCGATGACCTGAACGGCGGCCGCCAGATTGAGCGAACTGAAATCAGGATGTGTCGGAATCCGCATCATCATGTGGCAGTGTTCGATTTCGGCGTTGGTCAGACCCGCATGTTCGCGCCCGAACACCACCGCTGCTTCGGTCGTCGGTGGCATGTTCATTAGCCGCACTGCGCAATCGCGTGGCGTTTCTGCGGGCCAGGCGATTCGCCGATCGCGGGCGCTGGTACCGATGATCAGGCTGCAACCCGCCACGGCGGCAGGTAGCGTCGCCGATACCTCGGCGGCGACCAGCAGGTCGTCGGCACCCGCAGCGAAGGCGGTTGCCACCGCGCTCGGAAACTCACGTGGCGCGACCAGGTGTAGTCGCCGCAGGCCCATGGTCTTCATGGCACGAGCGGCGGCCCCGATGTTCCCGGGGTGCGTCGGCTCCACCAAGACAATGCGGATTCTGGAAAGGGCGTCGGTCACCCCGGCATTATCCCCGATCACGCCCTGAGCGGGGCCCGTTACCAGCCGGGCGCATCGGTTACAATGCCCGGCCCAGAACTCCGGAATATCCCTGATGCATCCGCTGTTGAACATCGCCGTACGCGCGGCGCGCCGGGCCGGCGACATTGCCATGCGCGCGCTGAATCGTGCGCCGACCATGAGCGTCGACGCCAAGAGCCGCAACGATTTCGTCACTGACGTTGATCGGCGGGCGGAGGCCGCCATCATCGAGGTGATCGGTGCCGCGTATCCGGACCACGCCATCCTCGCCGAGGAATCAGGCCGGCACGGGACCAATGACTTCGAGTGGGTGATCGATCCGCTCGATGGCACGACCAATTTCCTGCACGGTTTTCCACAGTTCGCGGTATCGATCGCCTTCCGCCACAAGGAGCAGCTCCAGCAGGCGGTCGTTTACGACCCGCTCAAGCAGGAGTTGTTCACGGCCAGCCGCGGCCAGGGCGCCCAGCTCAACGACCACCGCATCCGAGTCGCCCAGCGGCGCGACCTCAATGGGGCCCTACTCGGCACCGGTTTCCCGTTTCGCGAGAACGCCAACCTCGACGGCTATCTCGCGACGCTGCGCGCCTTCATGGGCGAGACAGCCGGCATCCGGCGAGCCGGTGCCGCCGCTCTCGATCTCGCGTACCTCGCTTGCGGCCGGCTTGACGGCTTCTGGGAATTTGGCCTGCGTGAGTGGGACATGGCTGCCGGCGCGTTGTTGATCAGCGAAGCCGGCGGCATTGTCACCGATGTGACCGGTGGCGATGGTTTCCTGACGAGCGGCGGAATTGTCGCCGGTAATCCGCGCGTGCACGCCGCGATGATCGCCACTCTGAAGAACTTCCGGATCTGATCCCGAAAAAAACCCCCAGCAGCGCGTGCTGCTGGGGGTTTTCACCGATTAAGCGCCTGGCGGTGTCCTACTTTCGCATGGCAGCTGCCACACTATCATCGGCGCTGAGCGTTTTCACTTCCGAGTTCGGTATGGGATCGGGTGGTTCCCGCTCGCTATCTTCACCAGGCAAACCTGTCTGGCCGACGTCAAATCGAATGGACGCGCGGCCTAGATAACATGGAAGTTGCTGTAAGGCGTCGTATATCGCTTTCGCTCGCAAAACCGCTATAACCGCGCCAAGCAAAACGCTTGGGTGTTATATGGTCAAGTCTCACGGTCAATTAGTACTGGTTAGCTCCGCACGTTACCGCGCTTCCACACCCAGCCTATCAACGTCGTAGTCTTCGACGGACCTTCAGGGGACTCGAGGTCCCGGGGAGATCTCATCTTGAGGGGGGGTTCCCGCTTAGATGCTTTCAGCGGTTATCCCGTCCGTACTTAGCTACCCGGCTGTGCCACTGGCGTGACAACCGGAACACCAGAGGTACGTCCACTCCGGTCCTCTCGTACTAGGAGCAGCTCCTCTCAAATCTCCAGCGCCCACGGTAGATAGGGACCGAACTGTCTCACGACGTTCTGAACCCAGCTCGCGTACCACTTTAATTGGCGAACAGCCAAACCCTTGGGACCGGCTTCAGCCCCAGGATGTGATGAGCCGACATCGAGGTGCCAAACACCGCCGTCGATATGAACTCTTGGGCGGTATCAGCCTGTTATCCCCGGAGTACCTTTTATCCGTTGAGCGATGGCCCTTCCATACAGAACCACCGGATCACTAGGACCTACTTTCGTATCTGCTCGACGTGTCTGTCTCGCAGTTAAGCACCCTTATGCCCTTGCACTCAAAAGCGCGATTTCCGACCGCGCTGAGGGTACCTTTGTGCTCCTCCGTTACTCTTTGGGAGGAGACCGCCCCAGTCAAACTACCCACCATACATTGTCCCCGACCCGGATGACGGGCCAAGGTTAGAACCTCGAAACTACCAGGCTGGTATTTCAGTGGTGGCTCCACCCAGTCTAGCGACCGGGCTTCAAAGCCTCCCAGCTATGCTACACAGGCAGGTTCAAAGTTCAATGTAAAGCTATAGTAAAGGTTCACGGGGTCTTTCCGTCTAGCCGCGGGTACACTGCATCTTCACAGCGAGTTCAATTTCGCTGAGTCTCGGATGGAGACAGAGTGGCTGTCGTTACGCCATTCGTGCAGGTCGGAACTTACCCGACAAGGAATTTCGCTACCTTAGGACCGTTATAGTTACGGCCGCCGTTTACCGGGGCTTCGATCAGGAGCTTCGCCTTGCGGCTGACCCCATCAATTAACCTTCCGGCACCGGGCAGGCGTCAGACCCTATACGTCCACTTTCGTGTTTGCAGAGTCCTGTGTTTTTGTTAAACAGTCGCAGCCACCGTTTCACTGCAACCCCTCTCCGCTCCGGCCGCAGGGCCTTCACGTATCAGGGGCACACCTTCTCCCGAAGTTACGGTGCTATTTTGCCTAGTTCCTTCATCCGAGTTCTCTCAAGCGCCTTAGGATTTTCTCCTCGCCCACCTGTGTCGGTTTGAGGTACGGTCTTGCGTAACCTGAAGCTTAGGGGCTTTTCCTGGAAGCTGGGTATCAGCAACTTCGGTTCCGAGGAACCTCGTCATCACGCCTCAGGATTGACCTCCCGGGTTTGCCTGGGAGATCTCCCTACACGCTTGAACCGGGACATCCAACACCCGGCCTGCCTAACCTTCTCCGTCCCCCCATCGCAGTTACGCGAGGTGCAGGAATATTGACCTGCTTCCCATCGACTACGCATTTCTGCCTCGCCTTAGGGGCCGACTCACCCTGCGCCGATTAGCGTTGCGCAGGAAACCTTGGGCTTACGGCGTGCGGGTTTTTCACCCGCATTATCGCTACTCATGTCAGCATTCGCACTTCCGATACCTCCAGCATGCCTCTCGGCACACCTTCGCAGGCTTACGGAACGCTCCCCTACCACGCGTGTTGCCACGCATCCGCAGCTTCGGTACACGGCTTGAGCCCCGTTACATCTTCCGCGCAGGCCGACTCGACCAGTGAGCTATTACGCTTTCTTTAAAGGATGGCTGCTTCTAAGCCAACCTCCTGGCTGTCTGAGACTTCCCACATCGTTTACCACTTAGCCGTAATTTAGGGACCTTAGCTGGCGGTCTGGGTTGTTTCCCTCTTCACGACGGACGTTATCACCCGCCGTGTGTCTCCCGTGATTGCACTCCCCGGTATTCGTAGTTTGCAATGGTTTGGTAGGGACCGAAGCCCCCCCTAGCCATAGCAGAGCTCTACCCCCGGGGGTGATACACGAGGCACTACCTAAATAGCTTTCGGGGAGAACCAGCTATCTCCGGGCTTGATTAGCCTTTCACTCCTATCCACAGCTCATCTCCTACCTTTTCAACGGGAGTGAGTTCGGGCCTCCAGCAGGTGTTACCCTGCCTTCACCCTGGCCATGGATAGATCGCACCGGTTTCGGGTCTACTCCCAGCGACTGAATCGCCCTTTTAAGACTCGGTTTCCCTACGGCTCCCCTATACGGTTAGCCTTGCCACTGAGAAGTAAGTCGCTGACCCATTATACAAAAGGTACGCCCTCACCCCTTGCGGGGCTCGGACTGCTTGTACGCACGCGGTTTCAGGTTCTATTTCACTCCCCTATCAGGGGTTCTTTTCGCCTTTCCCTCACGGTACTGGTTCACTATCGGTCGGTAGTTAGTATTTAGCCTTAGAGGATGGTCCCCCTATATTCAGACAGGATTACACGTGTCCCGTCTTACTCATCGTCACCCACTAACGGCACGTTTCGCCTACGGGGCTATCACCCGCTATGGCCGGACTTTCCAGACCGTTCAGCTACGTACTATCAGTTTGATGTGACTGGGCTGCTCCCCTTTCGCTCGCCACTACTCAG
>Ga0233425_10000097_pt1:0-200000 | contig 212725 bp, 189 predicted proteins | sample Watercolumn_Towu_2_FD_181712 | JGI IMG/M metagenome (GOLD analysis project Ga0233425, IMG submission 181712) | Freshwater microbial communities from Lake Towuti, South Sulawesi, Indonesia - Watercolumn_Towuti2014_140_MG | ecosystem: Environmental > Aquatic > Freshwater > Lake... | reverse complement strand
CAACACCTTTCTCCGGCCAATTTGGGCCGTTGCCGAGGACTACTTGATGTGCGCCAGGATGCCGTCCAATTCATCGAGGGAATTGTATCGAATTGTCAGCCGGCCCTTGCCTTTGCTGCCGTGCCGAAACTCGACTTTTGCGCCTAGTCGCTCGGAGATGTCGTGCTCGAGCCGCCGAATATCGGCGTTCTTCTCACGATGACCACCACGACGCTGCCCCGCCGTTTTGAGGAACTGCCGAACCAGTCTCTCGGCGTCACGCACCGACATGCCGGAAGAGACAATCCGGTTGGCCGCCACGACCTGTGTTTCGCCGGACAGGGCCAGCAATGCCCGGGCGTGGCCCATCTCGATGTCCCCGACCTCGAGCATCCGCTTGACTGGTTCAGCCAGATCGAGCAACCGCAGCAGATTGCTGACGGCGGCGCGGGACCGGCCGATGGCTTCAGCTGCTTCCTGATGCGTCAAACCGAATTCCTCGACCAATCGGGACAGGGCGGCGGCCTCTTCCAAGGCGTTCAGCTGTTCGCGCTGGATGTTCTCGATCAGCGCCATGCTCATGGCCGCCTGATCGGGCACCTCGCGAATTACCGCCGGAATTTCCTGCAGGCCGGCGATTTGTGCGGCGCGCCAACGGCGCTCGCCGGCAATCAACTCGTACCGTCCCTGTTCCGGCAGGCGCCGCACCACCACTGGTTGGACGATTCCCTGGGCGCGAATCGATTCAGCGAGTTCCTGCAGGGTCTCGGTCCGCATGTCCATGCGCGGCTGGTAGCGCCCGCGCTGAATAAGATCGATCGGCAGGGCGCGCATCTCTGAATCGTCCCGCGACGCCGGTTTCCCGGGTTCGGTCACGAATCCCAACAACGCATCAAGCCCCCTTCCCAAGCCGCGTTTCTTCACACCCGTGATCTCGCCACCATCTAATTGATCCGCTGATCCAGCAATTCGTCCTTGCGCAACATCTCGCCGGCCAACGCCAAGTAGGCGATCGCACCGCTCGAAGTCTTGTCGTACAGCAGTCCGGGCAAGCCGTGTGACGGCGCCTCGGCCAGGCGCACGTTGCGCGGGATGATCGTGTTGTACACCTTGTCGCCGAAATGCTTCAGCAGCTGCGCCGACACCTGGTTGGCGAGATTGTTGCGCGGGTCGTACATGGTGCGGAGCAGACCCTCGATCTTGAGGCCCGGATTGAGAATCTTGCGGATCTTTTCGATCGTGCCGACCAGCGCCGATAAGCCCTCCAGGGCGTAGTATTCGCACTGGGTCGGGATGATCACGGAATCGGCGGCCACGAGCGCGTTCACGGTGAGCATGTTCAGGGAGGGGGGGCAGTCGATGAGGATATAGTCGTAATCGGGTGCGACGGGCGAGATTGCGCTGCGCAGTTTCAATTCGCGACCGAGCTCGTCAAGCAAACCGACCTCCGCTCCGGTGAGATCTCCATTCGCCGGGATCAGGTCATAGCCGGTCGCCGGCGGTGTCACCTTGGCCTCGGCCGCCATCACCTCGTTCATCAGCAGATCATAGGAAGAGTAGCGCAGTTCGCGCTTGTCGACACCACTACCCATGGTGGCGTTTCCCTGCGGATCCAGATCGACCAGCAGCACGCGGCGCTTGGTGGCGGCGAAAGACGCAGCCAGGTTGACGCTGGTCGTGGTCTTGCCGACGCCTCCTTTCTGATTTGCCACCGCGAATGTTCGTGCCATGGAAAGTCGGAACGTCGCCGCAACCCGGGGGCCGGATTATTGCACAGGCGCTTGTTCAGCTCCCAATGCCCTGATTGCCACCAGATGCCGTGCCGCATCCAGCCCCGGCACGTGCAATTGATGGACGGCGCACCGCAGGCCCGGCGACCGCAGTTCAGTGATCTCGCGAGCCGGATCGGCGCCCTTCATCGCCAGCAGGATGCCGCCGGGCGCCATGAGCGGCACGACCAGACGGCAAAATTCATCCAGTCCGGCGAAGGCACGCGCCACGATCGTGTCATAACGTGCCGCCGGCCGATGTTCTTCCATCCGCCCGTTGATGACCTCAACATTGTGAAGATCGAGCTCGATAGCCGCCTGGGTGAGAAAGCGTGTCTTCTTGCCGACACTGTCGAGTAGCGCGCAGCGCAGCTCCGGTTTGGCAATCGCGATGACGAGACCGGGCAGGCCCGCGCCGCTGCCCACATCGAGCAGCCGCGGGCCGCGGACGTAGGGCAGGATGGCCAGGCTGTCGAGCAGATGATGCGTCACCATCCGTTCGGGTTCGTCGATGGCCGTGAGATTGAAGACGCGATTCCACTTGCGGAGCAGCCGCAGATACCGGACCAGCCTGGTGCCGGCGCCGGCGGGAAGGCACAAGCCGAGGTTGGCAATCCCGGCGTCCAGAATCCTTTGCGGGTCGGAGACTGCGGATGGCACGTTTTACCCTGCCGCCCGCCGGCGCAGGTGGACGAGCAACAGCGATACGGCCGCCGGCGTTATCCCTGCGATGCGCGCGGCCTGTCCCAGCGTGACCGGGCGATGATCCGAAAGTTTCTGCACGACCTCGGCCGACAGGCCGCGCACCTGCCGATAATCGAGGTCGCCCGGCAACCGGGTCTCCTCATGCTGCCGCTGACGCGCGATCTCATCCATGGCCCTCTCGATATAGCCGCTGTAGCGGGCCTGGATCTCGATCTGGGCAATCGCCTCGGCATCTTCTATGCCAGGCCCCGTGCCCGGCAGACGCATCAGCGCCGCATAGCTCACCGCCGGCCGGCGTAGCAGTTCGGCGAGACTGTATTCCCGCTCGATGCCTTGCCCCAATGCGGCCTCGATCGCCGCCGGCACGACCTGTCCCGGGATCAGCCAGGCGCGATCCAATCGACACTGTTCGGACTCGATGGCAGCGCGCTTGCCGTCGAACCGCCGCCAGCGCCTGTCGTCGATGAGCCCCATCTCCCGGCCCACGGGCGTCAGGCGGAGATCGGCGTTGTCTTCGCGCAGCAACAGCCGGTACTCGGCGCGGCTGGTGAACATGCGGTAGGGCTCGCTGGTCCCGCGCGTCACCAGATCATCGACCAGTACGCCGAGGTAGGCTTCGTGCCGCCGCGGATACCAGGGCGCGTGCCCGCGAACCCGCAGACCTGCGTTTACGCCCGCCAGCAATCCCTGCGCCGCTGCTTCCTCGTACCCCGTGGTGCCGTTGATCTGGCCGGCGAAGTAGAGACCCGAGACTGACCTCGTCTCCAGCCACGGATGCAGATCCCGCGGATCGAAGTAGTCATATTCGATCGCGTAGCCCGGCCGCGTGATGTGGGCGTGTTCGCAGCCGCGGATCGATCGCACCAGCTCGATCTGGACGTCGTATGGCAGACTGGTGGAAATGCCGTTCGGATATATCTCCCCGCTGTCGAGGCCCTCGGGTTCGATAAAAACCTGATGTGCGGCCTTGTCGGCAAAGCGCACGACCTTGTCTTCGACTGACGGGCAGTACCGGGGGCCGATGCCCTGGATGTCGCCGGTGTACAAAGGCGACCGGTCCAGCGCCCGGCGGATGATCTCGTGCGTGCGCTCGTTGGTGCGGGTGATATGGCAGAGGACCTGGCGCGGATGCATGCCCGCGTTGCCCATGAACGAAAAAACCGGCGCCGGCTCATCTCCCGGTTGTGGGTCGAAGACCGAATAGTCCAGCGTCCGGCCGTCGAGGCGCGGCGGCGTTCCGGTCTTGAGCCGCCCCGCGCGCAGGCCCCGGTCGCGCAGTTTTGCGGCGAGCGCGTTGGCGGGCGGGTCACCGGCCCGACCGCCTGGATGATTGGTCTGGCCGATGTGCATGCGGCCGGCGAGAAAAGTCCCCACTGTAAGGACGACGGTCGGGGCGTGGAACGTGATTCCCGTCTGGGTCACCACCCCGATGACACGATCGCTGTCGATCAGCAGGTCGTCGACGGTCTGCTGGAATAGACTCAGATCGGGTTGTGATTCCAGGATCGAACGCACCTCGGCCCGGTAAAGGCTACGGTCGATCTGGGCGCGGGTGGCGCGCACGGCCGGACCCTTGCTCGCATTGAGGGTGCGAAAGTGGATGCCGCAGCGATCGGCGGCCTGGCCCATCATGCCGCCGAGCGCGTCGATCTCGCGCACCAGATGGCCCTTGCCGATGCCGCCGATGGCCGGGTTGCACGACATGGCGCCCAGGCTGTCGATGTTCTGCGTCAGGAGCAGTGTCCGGCAACCCATGCGGGCCGCCGCAAGCGCCGCCTCCGCGCCGGCGTGGCCACCGCCGACGACGATGACTTCAAAGTTCTGTGGGTGGAGCGCCATCGGCTCATTATAATCCGGTGCATCTGGTCCCAGACGCTTGCCATGCCCTCACGCCGCATTGTCCACGCCGCGATCGCCCTCTTCTTCGCCGCAATAACCGGCGGTTGCGGCACGTCGGCAGGCCCGGTCCGGGATTCCGTTCAGCGACCGGTCCGTAACATCATTCTCATGATCGGCGACGGTATGGGGCTGGCCCACATTACCGCCGCCCGGCTGCATGCCCGTGGCGCCGGTGGCGAACTCGCCATCGATCGCCTGCCGGTGACCGGCCATGCCCGCACCCATTCGGCGACCGAGGTCATCACCGACTCGGCAGCGGCGGCGACCGCACTGGCAACAGGAATCAGGACACGGAACCGCAGACTCGCCGTCGCCCCCGATGGCCGGCACGCCCTGACGATATTGGAGGCGGCACATGACCGTGGCCTGGCCACCGGTCTGGTGGCGACTTCCACGATCACCCACGCCACGCCGGCTGCATTCGCGGTTCACGTCAACGACCGTGGCGACGAGATGGCCATTGCGGCACAGATGATCGAGGCCGGGGTCGACGTCCTCCTGGGCGGTGGCCGCTCGATGTTCCTGCCGCGCGAGCACGCCGGTGGCCGGCGCGATGATGGCCGGAACCTGCTCGACGAGGCGCGCACCCGCGGCTATGCGGTCGTTGACTCCGCCACGGGGCTGTCGGCAAGCACCGCCGACCGGGTCATCGGCCTGTTCCGCGACGGACCGATGCCGGATTCGGCGACAGAACCCACCCTGGCTACCTTGACCGCATCCGCCATCAACCGTCTGAGTCGCGATCCCGACGGGTTCCTGCTGATGGTAGAGGGCAGCCAGATAGACTGGGCCAGTCACGACAATGACGGGGGGCGCATGCTCGCCGAGATGGCACGGTTCGATGAGGCCATCGCGGCCGCGCTCGAATTCGCGGGACACGACGGGCGGACCCTGCTCGTGGTCACCGGCGATCACGAAACCGGCGGCGTCGCCATCCGCGGCGGCGATATGGTCGGCGGCAACGTCGATCTGGCGTGGTCCGCCGATACCCACACGGGGGTCGATGTCCCGGTTTACGCCTTCGGGCCGCGGGCCATCGAGTTCACGGGTACTTACGACAACACCCGCATCCCGCAACTCTTCGCCGGATACCTCGGGATCAGGGATTTCCCTCGATTGTCGCCGCAGCAGCCCCGGGATACCGATCCTTGAGCCGCACATAGTGCAGGGCCGAGTATTCGAGCATCTCCATTTCCGTGTCCGTCAGTACCCGCAACCGCTTGGCCGGCACACCGACCCAGAGGTAACCGCCATCGAGCACCTTGCCGGGCGGCACCAGGGCGCCGGCGCCCAGCATCACCCGCGGCCGCAGCACGGCGCCGTCCATGATGGTGGTGGCCATGCCGACGAGGCAGTAATCACCCACCGTGCAGGCGTGGACGATGGCCTTGTGGCCCACGGTCACATAGTCGCCGACCGTCGTCGCGAACCCGCCCGGGGTGTATTTTCCGTCGTGGGTACCGTGCAGCACCGAGCCGTCCTGGATGTTGCTGTGCGTACCGATGGCGATGCGGTTGACGTCGCCGCGCACCACCACCATCGGCCACAGCGAGGAATGTTCGCCGATGGTCACGTCGCCGATCACCGCCGCCGCCGGGTCGATGTAGGCGGTCGCCGCGATGACCGGCGACCTGCCCGCGAAGGGTCTGATCGTCATGTGCACGGCACCTGCATTGGGACGCGCACAGGATACCACCCCGGTCGTGCGGTATCCGCCCGGTGCCCCGAACCATCACCGCGCGCCGCGGTCACAGAGACAGACCTCCCCGGATTGCACGAACCGCCATGCTTCCGCACTACGCCCGCCCGCTCGGCACGATCCTCGTCCTTGCAGCGACAACCCTGCCCGTCCCCGCGGCCTCGCCCGAAGACGCGCCGGCCGCGCCCGAATTCACGCATGCCACGGGTCTGGAATGGATCAACTCGCCGCCGCTGACGCTCGCCGATCTGCGCGGCAGCGTGGTGCTGATCGATTTCTGGACCTTCGACTGCTGGAACTGCTACCGCTCCTTCCCCTGGTTGCGCGCGGTCGAGGAGCGCTACGGTGGGCGGGGTCTGAAGGTGATCGGCGTGCACAGTCCGGAGTTCGCGCACGAGAAGGTGCGCGCCAACGTCGAGGCCAAGGTCAAGGAGTTCGACCTCTCCCATCCGGTCATGCTCGACAACGACTTCAGTTACTGGAAGGCGCTGCACAACCGCTACTGGCCGTCGTATTTCCTCATCGACAAACAGGGCCGGGTGCGCGGCGTCTATTCCGGGGAGACCCACGAGGGTGACGACCGCGCCCGCGAGATCGAGCGGGCGATCGAGGCCCTGCTCGCCGAGCCGGCCTGAGGGTGCGCCGCTTCGGAAAACGTCGCGCGGCTAAATCTCCCTCCCAAGCAATTACCGGTCGCGGCCGCCGACGGGGCATCGGTTGCGAGATCAGCGCGCCGCGGTAATCCGGTAGCAGCGGTGGATGTGCGGGTTGCGCTCGAAGTCCTTCGGGATCGTGGCGGCGCTGATGTCCTCGACCCGCCAACCCGCCAGCGCCCCGGTATCGAGGCGGAATTTCTGCCGGTTGGTGGAGAACAGCAGCACTCCGTCGGGCTCGAGCAGACCCGCCGCCCGTCCGATTAGATCGACGTGGTCGCGCTGGATGTCCAGGGTGGCGCCCATGCGCTTGGAATTGGAGAAGGTCGGCGGGTCGAGGAATATAAGCCCGTAGCGCCGGCTGCGGTGGCGCGCCTCGTTCAGCCATTCCAGACAGTCGGCCTGCACCAGATCGTGGCGCCCCCGGTCGCCGGCGTTCAGATCGAGGTTGCGGCGCGCCCAGGCGAGATACGTGGCTGACATATCGACCGAGGTGCTGGCCGCGGCGCCGCCGAGGGCCGCGTACACCGTCGCCGTTGCGGTGTAGCAGAAGAGGTTGAGGAAGGTCCGGCCGCGCGCCAGATCGCCGATCATCGCCCGGGTGAGGCGATGATCGAGGAACAGGCCGGTGTCCAAGTAGTCGTCGAAGTTGACCAGGAACCGGCAAGGCCCCTCCCGCACCTCGTGGAACTCCCCGGTCGAGGCCCGCTTCCGGTATTGCGCCGCCCCCCGCTGGCGCTCGCGCCGCCGGAGATGGATGCGTTCGCGCGGCACCGCCAGCAGCGCCGGCAGCACGCCCAGGGCCTCGCGCCGCCGGGTCCGCGCCTTCTCCGGGTCGATGCTCGGCGGTGGCGCGTATTCCTGCACATGCAGGTGCAGCTCGCGGGCACGATAGACGTCGATCGCCAGGGCGTATTCCGGCATGTCGGCGTCGTAAAGACGAAAACAATCGATCGCCTCCCGCTCCGCCCAGCGGCCGATGTCGCGGAGATTCTTGCGCAGCCGGTTGGCGAACATCTCGGCGCCGGGGCTGCGCGGCTTGGCGGCCGCGGCGGCGGCACGCTCGGCGGCACTCCTTTCGTAGGCGGCCGGCACCACCTTCAGGCGCAGCAGGCGGCACTCGATCGCGCCGTTGAAGAACGTGTGTGTCCGGTGCGCGTTGATACCAAGCGCCTTGCCGAGCGGCGGATTGCCGGTGAACACCGCCGCCTCCCAGCCCTCGAAACGGGCGCGGAGACGGGCGCCGAGCGCCTCGTAGAGCGGTGCCAGTTGCTCCGCCTCGCCCAGCCGTTCGCCATAGGGTGGATTGACGATGACGAGCCCCGGCATCGATCCAGCCGGTGGTTCCAGCGCCGCGACCTCACGCCGCTCGAAGTGCACGGTCGCCGCCAGGCCGACCTGCGCCCGGTTGGCCAGTGCCGCCCGAATGGCGCGCGGATCGGCATCGTAACCGTGGATGAGCGGCAGACCGGCAGGTGCGGCCGCCCGGCGCTCCTGCGCCGCCGCCAGTTGGTCCGCCCACAGGCGCGGGTCGTGCTGCCGCCAGCCGAGAAACCCGAACCGCACCCGCGACAGGCCGGGGGCGATGTCGCCGGCGATCAACGCCGCCTCGATGGCCAGGGTCCCGGAGCCGCACATCGGATCGACGAGGGCGCCACCGGCGCGCGCAATCTCCGGCCAGCCGCAGCGGATCAGGATGGCGGCGGCGAGATTCTCCTTCAGCGGCGCGGTGACACTGTCCGCCCGATACCCCCGGCGGTGCAGTGCCTCGCCGGAGAGGTCGATGGCCACCCGCGCCACGTCGCAATCGACGAACACGTTCACCCGCAGGTCGGGCCGCTCCAGGTCCACCGCCGGGCGGCTGCCGCAGCGCTGGCGGAACTGATCGACAATGGCGTCCTTGACCTTCTGGGCACCGAACTGGGTGTGCGCGATCCGCGAGCGGCGGCTGTTGAAATCGACGGCCAGGGTGCCGGCGGCGGCAAGGTGCTCGTCCCAGCCGATGGACTGGATGCCCGCGTACAGCGCTTCCGGCGTCGGCGCCTCGAACTTCGTGAGATAGAGGAGGACGCGGCTCGCGGTCCGCGACCACAGGCAGGCGGCGTAGCCGACCGCCAGCGACCCGGAAAAACCGACGCCGGCCACCGATTCGGCGGCCACCGTCGCGCCCAGCGCCTTCAGTTCGGCGGCGAGCAGCGGCGCGATGCCTTTGGGCGCCGTGGCGAAGAAGTGATGGTCCGGCATGCCCCATTCTATCCGCGCCCGGGCGAATGGCCGCAGCCGGATGCCGAGACGCGGGCAATCAGGCGCGGGCGGCGGCGAATCCCGGGATTTCCTCCGCGGCCAATGGCCGGGCGATGACGTAGCCCTGCGCCTCGTCGCAGCCCAGGCGGCGCAGCAGTTCGAGGTGGGCCTCGGTCTCCACGCCCTCGGCGATGACTTCGGCGCCGAGCTGGTGCGCGAGACCGAGGATCAGTTCGACGATGACCCGGTCGTCGTCGTTGCCGGTCAGATTGCGGACGAACGACTGGTCGATCTTGAGCCTGTCAAAGGGCAGGCGCCGCAGGTAGCTCAGCGACGAATAGCCGGTGCCGAAATCGTCGATCGAGATGCGCACGCCCAGCGCCTTGACTTCGTTCAACACCTGGATCGTCTTCTCGACATCGGCCATTGCCGCCGACTCCGTGATCTCGATCTCGAGGAGCCGCGGCGGCAGGTTTGTTTCTGCGAGCACCGCCGCCACCGTTGCCGGGAAACCCGCGTCCCGCAGCTGGCGCGCCGAAACGTTGACGCCAACAACCGGCGGGGTTTCCATGACCCGCGCCCAGTCGCGATTCTGCCGGCAGGCGGCGCGCAGCACCCACTCGCCGATCTCGACGATGCTCCCGCTTTGTTCCGCAAGCGGGATGAACTTCGCCGGCGAAACCCGTCCAAGCTCGGGATGCTGCCAGCGGAGCAGCGCCTCGGAACCCACCACCCGGCCGCTGTCGATGTCTATCTGGGGCTGATATTCGAGCCGCAGCTCGCCGCGCTCGACGGCCCGCCGCAGCGCGTTTTCGAGATTCAGGCGCTCTATCGCGGCGGCGTTCAGCGCCGCGCTGAAGCGCAGCACGGCGTCGCCGCCATCGCGCCGCACCTGCTGGGCGGCGCTGTCGGCATGCTTGAGCAGGGTCACCGCATCATGGCCGTCATCCGGAAACCGGGCGACACCGATGCTCAGGGTCAGGAAGAACTCGCGGCCTTCGACGACCAGCGGTTCCGCGAAGGCACGGACCGCCCGCGCGGGGAGATCGTCCGCGTCGGCGCCACTGGCGACAGCAGCGAAGGTATCGCCTTCGAATCGATAGACGACACCGGCAGACCCGCCATCGCCGCCGATTCGCCGCAGGCGCGCGGCCACACCGCGGAGCACGGCGTCACCGACGGCGTGGCCGAAACTCTCGTTCACGCCCTTGAAGCGGTCCACGCCGATCAGCAGCACGGCGCCGTGGCGCGAATTCCCGCCCGCGAGCCGGCGATCCATGTCGGCGATGTATTGCCGCCGGTTCGGCAACCCGGTCAGGGCATCGTGGAAGGCGGCGTGGGCGAGCCGCCACGACGCCGCGAGCGATTTGTTGCCGTAGTAGCCGACGACCATCGCCAGGACGAGCACCGCGATGCTGAAGCCCAGCGCCAGAAGGGCCGTGTCCCGGACCAGGGCGCCGGTCCTGTCGCCCCGCCTTCCTACCTCCGCCCGCAGCACCTCCACCAGCCGGTCCAGATCGCGGTTATTGGCCATCGAGATCTTCGCGATCTCCGCGAGCAGGCGGCGCGCCCGGTCCCAGTCCGTGTCCGCAACCGACAGGGTCCGATCCAGATCGGCGGCGAAGTCGCGTAACCGTTCCTGGCGGACTTCGATCGAATCCGCTTCGGAACGATCGGGGAAGGCGCGCTGGATGACAGCCAGACCATTGTTGATCCTGGTCTGGTTGGCGGCGAAGTCACGGCGAAACTTGGCGGTGTTCCATGCCGCGTAGTACTCGTAGAGGATGGGATCCTGCGCGACGATGTTCGACTTCAGGTCCGAAATGGCCTGCAATGCCGGGATGTCGGCGCCGATGAGCCGCGCCGTCTCGCCCTTGACTTCGCCGGTGCGCAGATACACCGCCGCCGAGAGGACGGTGCCCAGCAGGAAAATGATCGCCAGGAGCTGGCGGGTCCGCCGCCGGTAATGGAGCGGCACTTCCCCACCCCCGCGCTCCGCGCCTGGACCAGTGCCCTGCTCACGGTTTGAGCGTTGCAATTCCATGATGACGGCTCCTGTTGTCCGGCACTGACGCCCGCTTTGCGGCACCGGGTCCGCCCCGCTAGACTGGGTCGCATGCCGTGGCGCAATGTTACAGGAACGATCGATCAAATCTGGGACGATTCGATAGTCGCGGAACTGATCGAATACATCCGCATCCCCAACAAGTCGCCGCTTTTCGATCGCGACTGGCAGGCGCATGGCCACATGGATGCGGCCGTGGCCCGCTTCGAGCGCTGGGCGCGCGCCTGCGGCATCCGCGGGATGGTACTCGAGGTCGTCCGCCTGCCCGGTCGGACCCCCCTCATCTACATCGACATCCCCGGCACCGCCGCGGCGACCATCCTGCTCTACGGTCACCTCGACAAGCAGCCGGAGATGGGCGGCTGGCGCGAGGGCCTCGGCCCCTGGACCCCGGTGATCGAGGGCGATCGGCTCTACGGCCGCGGCGGCGCCGACGACGGCTACGCCATGTTCGCCGCGCTCGCCGCCATCCGCGCCCTGCAGGAGCACGGGCCGCCGCACGCCCGCTGCGTGGTGATCATCGAGGCCTGCGAGGAGAGCGGCAGTTTCGATCTGCCCCACTACATCGACGCCCTGCAGCCGCGTATCGGCAGGCCCGGACTCGTCATCTGCCTCGACTCGGGCTGTGGCAATTACGACCAGCTGTGGGTCACGACCTCGCTGCGCGGTCTGGTGGGCGGCGTGCTCGGCGTCGAGGTGCTGACCGAGGGCGTACATTCCGGCGACGCCAGCGGCATCGTCCCCGGCGCCTTCCGCATCCTCCGCGAGTTGCTCGCCCGGCTGGAGGACACCGGCAGCGGCCGCATCCTGCCGGCGGCCTTCCACACCCCCATCCCCGCGCACCGCGTCGACCAGGCGTCGATTGCGGCGCGGGTACTGGGTACCGCGACCCGCGGCCGGTTCCCGTTCGCGGCGGGCGTCCGGCCGATGACCGAGGATCCGGCCGAGGCCATCCTCAACCGCACCTGGCGCCCGGCACTGGCGGTCACCGGCAGCGGCGGACTGCCGCCCGTGGACAACGCCGGCAACGTGCTGCTGCCGGCCAATGCCCTCAAGCTGTCGCTGCGGCTGCCGCCGGACTGCGACGGAGCGGCGGCCTCGGTCGCGCTCAAGGAGCTGCTGGAACGCGATCCACCCTACGGGGCCCGGGTCACCTTCAAGCCTGACTGGGCGGCCAGCGGCTGGGACGCCCCGGCGCAGACACCGTGGCTGACCGCATCGCTGACCGCCGCATCTCAGGCCGCGTTCGGCGCCCCCGCCGTCTACATGGGCGAGGGTGGCACCATCCCGTTCATGGCCATGCTGGGTGAACGTTTTCCCGAGGCGCAGTTCGTCATCACCGGCGTCCTGGGGCCGCAATCCAATGCCCACGGTCCGAACGAATTCCTGCACCTGCCGACCGCGAAAAAACTGACCACCTGCGTCGCCCGGGTCATCGCCGATCACCACCGGAGCCTGAACATATGAAAGCCGCCGTACTGGGACTGGGCACCATGGGCGCCCACATGGCCGCCAACCTCGACCGGGCCGGCCTGCTCGCCGCGGTCTGGAACCGTTCGCGTGACAAGGCGGAACGCCTGCCACTGGGCGCGGCGGTGCTGCGCGCCCACTCCCCGGCCGAGGCCGCCGCCCGTGCCACCGTCGTCATCACCTGCGTCTCCCGCGACGCCGACGTGCTCGCCGTCGTCGAGAACATGCTGTCCGGCCTGAACGAGAACAGCATCGTCTGCGACACCTCGACAGTCGGCACGCACACGGCGAAGCGCGCCCTGGCCATGGTCGCCGGCCGCGGCGCCGCCTTCCTCGACTGCCCGGTGTCCGGCGGCGCCGAGGGCGCCAGGAACGCGACCCTGGCGATGATGGTCGGTGGCAGCGCCGAGGCACTGGAGCGGGCCCGCCCGGTCCTCTCCAAGGTCGCCGCCAACATCGTCCACATGGGCCCGACCGGTAGCGGCCAGGCCACCAAGGCGGTGAACCAGATCATGGCCGCCGGCATCAACCAGGCGGTCACCGAGGCGCTCGCCTTCGGCGCGGCGATGGGCCTCGACATGGACAAGGTCATCGACGTGGTCGGCAGCGGCGCCGCCGCCAACTGGTTTCTCGATCATCGCGGCCGGACCATGGTCGCCGGCAGCTTCAAGCCGGGATTCAAGGTCGCCCTGCACCACAAGGACCTCGATATCATCCGCGAGATGGCCCGGGACGTGCCGCTGTCGGTGGTCGAATCGACGCTGCGCGACTACGCGCAGCTACTGCGCGAGGGTCACGGCGAGGAAGACATCTCCGCCCTCTACCGCCTCAAGCAGCGCCAGTTCGGCTAGGCAACCACGGTATCGTTCACGGCCGGCGCGGAACCACGCGGCCGGTCGCCGGTCTGATGGCATGACCGATCGGGAGCGGATCGAACGGCGGTAGAAAGTTGACGGGACGGGGCGGTTGTGGAAAATGTGCCGCCCGTGCCGCCGCGGGCGGCATCCGGATAACCTCCAGAACACCAAGATCAACCCGGCCAGACACCGGACGTGAAGGTTTTTCTCGCCCACATGCCTAATGCGATCGAAGTCAGGAACCTGACCAAACATTTCGGCGCGCTGTACGCCGTCAACGACATCTCCTTCGACGTCGCCCGCGGCGAGGTGCTGGGTTTCCTCGGTCCGAACGGCGCCGGCAAGTCCACCACCATGAAGATGATCACCGGCTTCCTCGAACCGACGGCCGGCCGGGTCAGCGTCTGCGGCCACGACCTCTACGCCGATCCGGTGGGTCTCAAGCGCAGGATAGGTTACGTGCCCGAGGGGGCACCGGCCTACGGCGAGATGACGCCGCTGTCCTTCCTGCGCTTCATCGGCGACATCCGCGGCCTCAAGGGTCCGCGGCTCAAGGAGCGGATCGACGACGTCATCGGCAAGATCCACCTCGAAGCGGTGGTCGAACAGCGCATCGAAACCCTGTCGAAGGGCTACAAGCGCCGCGTCGGCCTGGCGCAGGCCATCCTCCACGACCCGGAGGTGCTGATCATGGACGAGCCGACCGACGGCCTCGATCCGAACCAGAAGCACGAGGTCCGCGCGCTGATCCGGGAGATGGCGAAGAACAAGGCGATCATCATCTCCACCCACATCCTCGAGGAGGTCGACGCCGTCTGCGGCCGCGCCATCATCATCGCCGGCGGCCGGCTGCTGTTCGCGGGCACGCCGGTCGAACTCGCCGCCCGCTCGCGGCTGCACAACGCCGTCACCGTGTCGGTCAACGCCGACACCGGCGCCGCCCGCCGCCGCCTCGAATCCCTCACCGGGGTAGCGGCGGTGGAGGAGATCACCGATGGCCACGGCAACACGCGGCTGACCGTGCTGTCGGCGACCGGAACCGCCATCGTCACCGAGGTCCACGACCTGCTGAGCGGGCAGGGCTGGAACGTCACCGAACTCAGGGTCGAGAGCGGCCGGCTCGACGAGGTCTTCCGCACCATCACCACGGGCAGCAGCCGGCAGACGGGGTATACGCGCACATGAACAACGTCCTCGCCATCTTCCGCCGCGAACTGGGCGGTTACTTCGCCACCCCGGTCGCCTATGTGTTCATCGTCATCTTCCTGTTCCTGACCGGGATCTTCACCTTCTACATCGGCGGCTTCTACGAACGCGACCAGGCGGACCTCGAGCCCTTCTTCCGCTTTCATCCCTGGCTGTACCTGTTCCTCATCCCCGCGATCTCCATGCGCCTGTGGTCGGAGGAACGCAAGAGCGGCACCATCGAGCTCCTGATGACCCTGCCGGTGACGCTCGGCGAGGCGGTGGCCGGCAAGTTCCTCGCCGCCTGGTGCTTCACCGCCATCGCCATGGCGCTGACCTTCCCGATATGGGTCACGGTCAACTTCCTCGGCGACCCCGACAACACCGTGATCCTGGCCGGTTATCTCGGCAGCCTGTTGATGGCCGGCGGGTTTCTCGCGATCGGTTCCTGCATCTCGGCGCTGACCAAGAATCAGGTCATCGCCTTCGTAATCAGCGTCGTCATCTGCTTTCTCTTCATCCTGAGCGGCTTCGCCCTGGTCCTCGACTTCTTCCGCGCCTGGGCGCCGCAGGCAATCGTCGATGTGGTCAGCTCGTTTTCATTCCTGACCCATTTCGACTCGATCCGGAAGGGCGTGATCGACATCCGCGACCTCGTCTACTTCGCGACCCTGATCGCCTTCTGGCTGTATGCCAACACCCTCGCCATCAACGTCAAGAAGGCCAGCTGAACCATGAACACGCGCATCGTCTCCGGCGGTGGCCTGCTGCTCGCAGTGGCCCTGTTCGTCGCCGTCAACATCGTCGCCAACCAGACCCTGACCGCCTGGCGGCTGGACGTCACCGAGAACCGGCTGTTCACGCTGTCGCCGGGGACCAGGAACATCCTCGTCAGGCTGGAGGAACCGATCACCCTGCGCTATTACTTTTCGTCGCGGATGTTCGCCGGCATACCCAACCTGCAGACCTATGGGGTACGGGTGCGCGACCTGCTGGAGGAATACGCCGCCAATTCCAACGGCCGTCTCAAACTGACCGTGATCGACCCGGAACCTTTCTCCGAGGCCGAGGATCAGGCCGTGGCCTACGGCATCCGCCAACTGCCCATCACCGAGACCGGCGACATGGGCTATTTCGGCCTGGTCGGCACCAACACCACTGACGACGAGCAGGTGATCCCGGTTTTCCAGCCGACCCGCGAGGAGGCCCTGGAATACGACCTGACCAAATTGATCTACAACCTCGCCTACCCGCGGAAGCGGGTGATCGGCGTGCTGTCGGGACTGCCGGTCAGCGGTGGCGGCGTCGATCCGACCACCGGCGGCGCCAGCCCGGCCTGGACCTTCATGTCCCTGCTGCGCGAGGTGTTCGAGGTCAGGGACGTGCGCCGCAACGAGACGACGATAGACAAGGCCATCGACACCCTGCTGGTGATCCACCCGAAGGAGTTGCCGGAGGCCACCCGTTACGCCATCGACCAGTTCGTGGTCCGCGGCGGCCGGGCGATGGTCTTCCTCGACCCGCTGGCCGAGGCCGACGTGGCGATGCCGGATCCGGAGAACCCCGGCCTGATCCCGAGCCACGCCTCGAACATGGAGGACCTGCTCAAGGCCTGGGGCGTGAGTCTCGATACCAGCAAGGTCGTCGGCGATCTCGATGCCGCCATCCGCGTGCAGTACACGGGCAATCGCGGCCCGCAGGAGATCGAGTACCTGCCGTGGCTGCGCTTGGGCACGGCCAACCTCGACCGCGATGACTTCATCACCAACCAGCTGAAGCAGATCAACGTGGGCAGCGTCGGTGAACTGAAGCCGATCGACGGCGCGACCACCAGGCTGATACCGCTGCTGCGCACCGGCCCGCAAACCTCGACGCTGGAGGCCGAGGCGGTCCTGTTCGTGCGCGACCCGCGCGGCCTGCTGGAAGGCTTCAAACCCGAAGGCAGGGAGCGGGTCATCGCGGCGCGGGTCACGGGCACGGTCAAGTCGGCGTTCCCGAACGGCCGACCGAAGGAGAAGGGCACCGATGCCGCCGATCCGGACTTCCTCGCCGAGTCCAGGTCGCCGGTCAGCCTGATCCTGGTCGCCGACACCGACATCCTCTCCGATCGCTTCTGGGTGCAGGTGCAGAACTACCTCGGCGTCCGCGTGCCGACGCCGATTGCCGACAACGCCGATTTCCTGATCAACGCCCTCGACAACCTCGGCGGCAACGACGACCTCATCAGCCTGCGCTCGCGCGGCAAGTCGTCGCGGCCGTTCACCGTGGTCGAGCGCATCCAGCGCGAGGCCGAGGCCCAGTTCCGCGACCAGGAACGGGCGCTGCAGCAGAAGCTCGAGGAAACCGAGAAGAAGATCCACGAGCTGCAGCAGCAGAAGGACCAGGACAGCGTCGCCCTGTTGTCACCGGAACAGAAGCAGGCCATCGACAATTTCCGCGCCGAGCAGGTCGCCACCCGCAAGGCCCTGCGCTCTGTCCAGCACGACCTGCGCCGGAACATCGAAAGCCTCGGCACGCAGCTGCGGCTGGTCAACATCGGCCTGATACCGGCATTGATGGGCGTCATCGCCCTCGGGGTCGGTGCCATCCGGACGCTGCGCCGCCGCCCGGCCCCCTGATCGCCCCTATTGACTGTCCCGACCGCGCATGAGCAAGAAAACCCCACTCTTCGTCCTTATCACCCTCGTGCTGGTGACCGCCGCCTGGTACGTGGTGCGCCAGCGGGCACCGGAAACCGAGGTCGGCACGGCGCTGTTGTTCCCGGACCTCGCCGGCCGCGTCAACGACATCGCCACGATCGAACTCAAGTCCGGGACGCGGTCGGTTACCCTCGCGCGCGAGGGACAGGCGTGGGTACTGGCCGATCGCGATCGGTATCCGGCCGTGTACGAGCGGGTCAAGCGACTGGTGCTGAACGTCGCCGAACTGCGAACGATCGAACCCAAGACCAGCCGTCCGGACAGCTACGCGCGCATCGGCGTCGAGGACGTCGACCAGGCGGGCGCGACCTCACTGCTGCTGACGCTCAAGGACGGCACCGGCGCGCCGGTGGCAGCGCTCCTGGTCGGCAGGGAACGCGAGGGCGGCGCTACCGGCGCCCTGCAACACGCCCGCTACGTTCGCCGCGCCGGCGAGGCGCAGGCCTATCTTGCCACGGGTGAACTCGACGCCTCGGCCGAGGCGATGGACTGGACCGACCGCCTGCTGGCCGACATTCAGGCGTCGCGGATCCGCGAGATCACCATCGAACATCCGGGAGAGCCGCCCGTGCGCCTGCATCGCGACAAGCCGGAAACGGTCGATTACACGCTGGCCGACATCCCGGCCGGCCACCGGCCGAAGGCCGTCGCCAGCCTGTCGGGCCTGGCAACCACCTTCGAGCAGCTGCGCTTCGACGACGTCCGCGCCGCGGCGGCGGCCTGGCCGCAGGAACAGACGGTCGCCACCCTGCGGGGCTTCGACGGCCTGATCGCGAAGGCCCGCAGCGTCGTGATCGACGGGCGCACCTGGGTCAAGCTCGAATTCGCCTTCGATCCCGCTGGCGTCACCGCGGCGTTACCAGCGGCCGCGGAGATTCCGACACTGCCCCTGCCGCCGCGCGAGGGTGAGCCGCCAGCGGATGCGAAACCGGCCCCACCGGCAGCCCCCTCCGTTGCCGACGAGGTCAAGGCGCTGAACGAGCGCGTGGGGCCCTGGATATACGCCCTGCCTGAATTCAAGCTCGACATGCTGACCAAGACCATGGCGGGACTCATCGCCAAGATCGAGGAGCCGAAGGCACCGCCGGCGACGCCACCCGATCCGCTTACCGTCGAACAGTTCGACAGCCAGGGCCGGCTGCTGCCCGCCCCCCCGCCCCCACAGCAGCCCTGAACGACCGGCGCGGTCAGCAGCGCTTGCGGATCCAGGCGCTGAATTCGGCCGGCGGCAGCGGCCGGCTGAAGTAGTAACCCTGGATCGCGTCGCAGCGCAGCCGCTTGAGGAACTGCAGCTGCGCCTCGTGTTCCACCCCCTCGGCGACCACCTTGAGCCGCAGGCTGTGCGCCAGGGCGATGATGGCCGTGACGATGGCCGCGTCATCGGCGTCGTCGGGCGTATCGCGCACGAATGACTGATCGACCTTGAGGGTGTGGATCGGGAAGCGCTTGAGATAGCTGAGCGACGAGTAGCCGACGCCGAAGTCGTCGATCGACATGCTCAAGCCCACCGAGGTCAGGTCGTGCATCAGCCGGATGCTGCTTTCCAGATCGTTCATCAGCAAACTTTCGGTCAGCTCCAGCTCGAGGAAGGCCGGATCGAGGCGGCACTCACCGACGATGCCGGCCACCAGACCGCGCAACCCCTCCTGACGGAACTGCGCCGCCGACAGGTTGACGGAAACGATAAGCGGCGGCAGTCCCTCGTCCTGCCAGGCGCGCACCTGGCGGCAGGCCTCGCGCAGGATCCATTCGCCGAGCGGCACGATCAGGCCTGTCTCCTCGGCGACCGGGATGAATTCGGCGGGCGACACCATGCCGAGGTCCGGATGCCGCCAGCGCACCAGCGCCTCCATGCCCATCGGCACCCCGTCGGACATCCTCACCTTGGGCTGATAGTGCAGCTCGAACTGCCCGGCGGCGAGGGCCTTGCGCAGGTTGTTCTCCAGCGACAGCCGCTCGAAGGCACGGGCATTGATGGTCGCCGTCGAGAACTGGTAGCGATCGCGGCCCATGTTCTTGGCGTGCCGCATGGCGGCGTCGGCCTGCTTGAGCAGCGATTCGGCGTCGCGGCTGTCGATCGGAAAGACGCTGATGCCGATGCTCACGGTCACCGCCACCTCGGTGTCACCGACCACGCAGGGCGGGGTCAGCGCCTCGCGGATGCGGCGGGCGATCAGCGCGGCGTCCTCCGCGGCCTGCACCTCGGTGAGGACGATGGCGAATTCGTCGCCGCCCATGCGCGCCGCGGTGTCGTTGATCGCCTCGCCGGTGCGTGGATCGCGTGGCCCGCCGCGCACGCAGTTGACGATGCGCCGCGCCACCTCGCGCAGCAGCTCGTCGCCGGCCTTGTGGCCGAGGGTGTCGTTGATGCGGCCGAAGTGATCGACGTCCATCACCATCACCGCCATGATGCGATTATGGCGCTGCGCCATGTTGAGCGCCTGCGCCAGCTGCCGGCGCATGAAGGTGCGGTTCGGCAGGCCGGTGACGCCGTCGTAGAACGCCAGCTGGTGGACCTGCTTCTCCATCCGCCGCCGCTCGGTGACATCCTGGATGGTGCCGGACAACCACAGCCCCGGCCGGTCAGTGCCGGTGATGAACTCGCCTTCCTGATAGACCGTCCGCACGGTGTCGTCGCCGCGCAGGATCCGGTGTTCGACCGCGTAACGCCGGCGCTCGTGGATGGCAGTCTGGATCATGTCGGCGAAGACGTCGCGGTCCTCGGGGAACACGTGCCGCAGCAGGGCCTCCTGCGAGTCGATGCGCTCGCCGGAACGCAGGCCGAAGATCTCGCCGATCTGCGGCGAACACTCGAACTGGCCGGTCTCGACGTTCCACTCGAAATGGCCGAGCTTGGCGATGCGCTGGGCATTGGCGAGCCGCGCCTCGCTCGCCCGCAGTTCATCGGCGGTGCGCTTGGCGCGCAGCATGTACAGGACCCGGTGCGGCAGGAGCAGGAAGTTGATCGGCTTGGTCGCGAAATCCGTGGCCCCGGCCTCGTAGGCACGGTTGATCGACTCGAGATCGTCCAGGCCGGTCAGCATGAGGATGGGCGTATGGGCGCCGGCGTCGGTGAGGCGGATCCGCTGGCAGGCCGTGTAGCCGTCCATCTCCGGCATCATCACGTCCATGAGGATCAGGTCAGGCCGGATGGCCGCGAATTCGTCCAGAGCCTGTTGTCCGTTTGCGGCCTCCGCGACCGTGAATCCGGCCTGTTCCAGGGCCACGCTCGCCATCATGCGCGCGGTGATGTCGTCATCGACGATCAGTATGCAACCGCCATCCTGCCGCTCAGTCATAGATCACCCGCCGATCTCCATCGCGCCGATGGCCATCCTGCATCATACCGCCGCCCGCTTGTCGAGCTCCGCGCGCAACGCCGCGCAGACCCCCTGATACTCGAATTCGACGATGTCGATCCGCTGACCGGCCTCCGCGACCTTGCCGGCCCGCGCCACCTGCTCCAGTTCCCAGCAGTGTTCGGCGAGGGCGGTGGCGCCGAGGTTGGCGGCGCTCGACTTCAGCGTGTGCGCGTGCAGGCGCAGCTTCTCGGCGTCGCCGGCCGCCGCCGCCGCCTGCATTCCGGTCACATGCTGCGGCGAATGCTCCAGAAACAGGCCAATGATCCGGCCCAGGACGTCAGGACCACCCGGTTTCTGCAAGGCACGCACCCTGTCGAGTACGGTCTGATCGAGCGCCGTCGTGGGCCCGGTAGCCGGTTCGGCCTTCGGCGCCGCCGCGGCGGCCGGCGGCGGCAGGGTCAAGGCCTGCAGCGGCAGCCAGCGTTTGAGTTTGTCGAACAACTGCGCCTGGGTAAAGGGTTTGGGCAGGTAGTCGTCCATGCCCGCCTGCAGGCACTTCTCGCGATCGCCTTCCAGGGCATTGGCGGTGAGGGCAACGATGGGGAGGCGCCGGTTCACCTTCGACGCCGCCTCCCACTTGCGGATGGCGCCGGTGGCCGAATAACCGTCCATCACCGGCATCTGACAGTCCATCAGCACCAGATCGTAGGGGTCGCGCAGCAGATCGAGCGGGCTGTCGGCGATGGCCTCCACCGCCTGCTTGCCGTCGCCAACGACCTGAACGCGGCAACCCGCCATTTCGAGGATGGTCACCGCCAGTTCCTGGTTGACCAGATTGTCCTCGGCGAGCAGGACCCGCGCCTTGAAGCGGGGCGCCTCCTGCCGTTCCTCGGCCACCGGCGCCAGCCGCGAGGTCCGATCCTGGCGGCCGAGCACGCGGATGAGGCATTTCTGCAGTTCCAGCTGGCGCAAGGGCTTGTCGAGATAGGCGTCGACACCAATCGCGATCCACTGGCCGGATTCCTCGAGGTCGCCAATCGCCGTCATCATGATGAGCTGCATGTCGGCGATCTCCGGGGTGGCCTTCACCTGGCGCACCAGTTCGATGCCGTTCATCCCTGGCATGCCGCGGTCGAAGATCGCGATCTCGTAGGGGTCACGGCTGGCGGCGGCCACCTTGAGGGCTTGCAGGGCCGCCTTGCCGTCCGCGGCCGGATCGCAGTTCATGCCCCAGGCGCGCAACTGCCCGGCCAGCGCCTCGCGGCTGGTCGCGTTGTCGTCGACGATCAGCACGCGCACACCCTGGAGGTTCAGGGCGGCAGCGGGGACATGATCGACGCCCGGCACCGATTGCGCCTTGCGCAAACGCACCGTGAACCAGAAGGTAGAGCCGCGGCCGGGACTGCTGTCGACGCCGATCTCGCCGCCCATCAGCGACACCAGCCGCTTGCAGATGGCCAGCCCCAGCCCGGTGCCGCCGTGCTGGCGGGTGGTGGAGGCGTCGGCCTGGGAAAAGGCCTCGAACAGGCGCGGCACGGCGTCGGGCTTCAGGCCGACACCTGTGTCGCTCACCTCGACGCGCAGCGTCGTGCGTTCCGCCCCGGCACCGGCCGCCGCGACCTTGAGCACCACTTCACCCCGCTCGGTGAACTTGATGGCGTTGCCGAGCAGGTTGGCGATGATCTGCTGCAGGCGGTACACATCACCGTGATAGGCCAGATGCAGATCGGCGGGAAAGACGTTGGCCAGCTCCAGATTCTTGCGATGGGCGCGCTCGGCGAACAGGTCCACGACCTCCTCGAGCAACACGCGCAGATCGAAGGCGGTCTCGTGGAGTTGCAGCTTGCCCGCTTCGATCTTCGAGAAATCGAGGATGTCATTGATGATCGCCAGCAGATGCTCGCCGCTGCGGTGGATGGTCTCGGCGAAGTGCTTTTGCTTGCGGGTCAGCTCGGAATTGAGCAGCAGCTCGGTCATCCCCAGCATGCCGTTCATTGGGGTGCGGATCTCGTGACTCATGTTGGCAAGGAATTCACCCTTGATGCGCGCTGCCTTTTCCGCCGCTTCGCGCGCCTCGCGCATGGCCTGCTCGACCCGCCGCCGATCGGCGACCTCGGCGGCGAGTTTGCGGGTGACTGTGTCCGCTTCGGCACTCGCCGCAGCCAGCCGCTGCTCGACGCCCGACTTCTCCGCCTCGACCGCCGTCACACGGTTACAGGCGCCGCGCAGGCGCGCCGCCGACCAAACCACCGCCGCCACGATCAGCGTGCCGGCGACCAACCAGCGCCACGCGCCACCATCTGAGGCGAGCGCCGCCCAACTGGCGGCGGCGGCGATCGCGAGACCGGACCCGACCTGCCCGGCGACGGCAACGGACAGCCGCGGGGCGGGGGCGTCAGGTCGGTCGGCGGCGGGCATCTTGGAATCAGGCGGCGCGGGTGGTCTCGGTCATGTGCCCGCGGAGAGCCGCCCGAACCCGGGGGAATTCCATCTCTGCCTGCTGCAGAAGTTCGGCACCCGCGTCCGCCCGGCCGTCCCGGCCGAGAACCTCCAGCTGGCGCGCGATCTCCGAGAACGGCTTGGCGCCGACGCTGGCCGAGGACGATTTCAGCGTGTGCGCCGCCATCCGCAGTTGCGCCGGATCGCCCTGGTCGATCGCCACTCGCATCTGCGTCAGCAGGCGCTCGGCGTCGGCGATGTAATTGTCGAGCAGGCCGACGAAATCCGCCCCCATCAGCTCGCCCAGGCTGCCGAGCGTCTGGGTGTCGATCGCCACCGTTGCTGATGACTCGACGGTTGCGGCCGCACCGATTTCCGATTTCCGATCCACAAGCTCCTCGCCTGCCGATGCACCGGCCAGCCAGTGCCTCAGCACCTTTTCCAGGGCGACCTTGTTGACCGGCTTGGCGAGATAGTCGTCCATGCCGGCCTCCAGGCAACGTTCGCGGTCGCCATGCATGGCGTTGGCCGTCATCGCCACGATCGGGACATGGCCGCCGCTCTCCGTCTCACGGGCACGGATGGCCGAGGTCGCCTCGAAACCGTCCAGCACCGGCATCTGGCAGTCCATCAGGATCAGATCAAAGCGCTCGCGACCGCTCATCTCCACGGCCTCGCTCCCATTGTCGGCGATCGCCGGGACTATGCCGAACAGCTTGAGGATGCCGCCGGCTACCTTCTGGTTGACCACGTTGTCCTCGACGAGGAGCACCCGGGCGCAGGCCCACACCCCGGGTGCCGACACCGGCCCGGCCGGCGGCTCGGCGGCAACCGCGACCGCCTCCGGCTGGCGCGCATGCAGATTGGCGAGGGCGTCATAGAGCTGCGACGGGCGGGCCGGCTTGTGCAACCAGATCTCGATGCCGCAGCGGCGCAGGGAATCGGGTTCCAGGCGATCGATCGACGATAGCAGGACCCGCCGCACCGGCTGCAGGGTCGGGTCGTCACCGATGCGCCGCGACAATTCGCAGCCGTCCATCCCCGGTATCTGCATGTCGAGAATGGCGGTATCGAAGGGCTCGCCGCGATCGACGGCGGCGCGCAGCTGGGCCAGCGCCAGTATGCCGCTCTCGGCGCTCTCGTGGCGCATCCCCCAGGATTCCACGTAGTGCTCCAGGATCCGCCGGTTGGTGTCATTGTCGTCGACGATCAGGATCTTGTGGCCGTGCAGGTCGGCAGGTACCTGTTCCGGCCCAAGCGCGCCTTCCTGGCGATCGAGCCACGCCGTGAACCAGAATGTCGAGCCGCTGCCGGCGGCGCTGTCGATACCGATCTCGCCGTGCATCATCTCTACCAGTTGCTTGCAGATGGCGAGCCCGAGGCCGGTGCCGCCGAAGCGGCGGGTGGTCGAACCGTCGGCCTGGCTGAAGGCCTTGAACAGGCGCTGCTGCGCCTCCGCGGAGATGCCGATCCCGGTGTCCTGGATCTCGAAACGCAGCCGGACCCGGCCGGCCTCGGCGCCGATTGCGGACACCCGCAGGTCAACCTGCCCCCGATCGGTAAACTTGATGGCGTTGCCGACCAGGTTCATCAGGATCTGGCGCAGCCGGGTCGGGTCGCCGCGCAACCGCGCCGGCAGATCGATCGGCATCAAACAGGTGAACTCCAAGCCCTTGTCATGCGCCCGTCGCGACAGGATCGCGCAGACGTCATCGACGATCGACCGCAGGTCCATGTCCACATGCTCCAGATCCAAGCGCCCGGCCTCGATCTTGGAAATGTCGAGTATGTCGTTGATGATCTCCAGCAGGTTTTCCGCGGACTGGTGGGCGGTATCGGCCAGTTCCCGCTGCTGCGGGTCGAGGCGGGTGTCGCGGAGCAGATCGAGCATGCCGAGGACGCCATTCATCGGCGTGCGGATCTCGTGACTCATGTTGGCGAGGAACTGGCTCTTGGTGCGCGACGCCGACAGCGCCGCATCCCGCGTTTCCATCAGTTCCTCCGCCAGATGCTTGGCCTCGGTCACGTCGCGCAGGGTCTCGACCACCGCAACGAGGTTGCCGGCGTCATCACGGATCGGGCCGGCGTCGATCAGGAGGTAATGGCGGGATCCGGTCTTGGGCAGGTCGCACCAGTTCTCGGCGCGCAGCGCCCCCGCCGAGCGATCGGAACCGGCGAGTTCCTGGTAGAGGCCGATTGCCCGCTCGGCGTCGCCGTCGATGACCACATCAGCAAGGCAGGGCCGTTGCTCCCGGTAGAATCCACGCCAGTGATCGGTCGTGCCGACCACCTCGGCGGCCTTGACCCCGGTCAGTTCCTCGCAGGCCCGGTTCCAGACCAGCACCCGGTGGTCGGGCCCGATGACGAAGGCCGGCGTGATAAGTTTCTGCACCAGGTCTTCCGCAAACTCCCGCGCCTGCTCGATACGGCGTATCAGCACGTTGTTGGCGCGGATGATCAACCGCACGCCGATGAGCAGGCCGACCAGTGCCAGCAGCGCCGAGATCTGCCCGGCCTTGACGAACGGTGCCCGGATCTCGACCAGGTCCTTCTTCGCGACCACGCCCCAACCGAGTTCGCCTACGGTCTGATAGGCGGCCACGACCTCTGCACCCCGGGCGTCGGGGCCGACATAGACGCCGGGGCGGCCGCTCAAGGACCGGCGCGGGAGTTCGGCTTCCGGGGCACCGTAAGGGGTCCGCTGCAGGTAACCGACACGGTCGCTGCGATATTCCAGCATCGAAAGGATTTCGTCGCCGGCCCGCCGCAGCAACTGGTATTCGCCGGTCTTGCCGAAGCCCTTGTAGTCATATCCCGCATGGGCCTCCTTGAGGATCTGCAGGGTGCTGCCGCGATCACCGTCGCGGGCGTGGAGGGTCGCCTCCAAGAACCGCGCCTGGCTGTCGACCAGCTGCACCAGCCACTGCTGCTGGGCTTCGACCGCGGCGCGATAGAGCAGGCCGATGGCAGCCCCCGTGGACAACAGAACCAGCACCACCATGATGGTCACCAGCAGGGCGACGCGCCGGCGGTCGTCCGAACGCTTGTCTTGCGCCTCGATCATCAAGCGGATGGGATCGGTCTCAGTGCTTCAGCAGACTCGGCAATGGCAACGGCAGCGCCCCGGTGGCGGCACAGAGCCTGCGGAAGGCGTGCCTGCTGCCGGTCTCCGACCACTGCTCGTGGAGCGCGAGCAGGTCGGCGGGACGGCCGGCATCGGCCGCCTGGCGCATGGCCTGCAGCACGTCCATGAGTGCGACGAAACCATCGCTCAGACGCGCGAACAGGAGATTGCCGCTCTCCTCGGCGATCTGCCGGTAGGCGCTGCGCCCCGCCTCGACAAACTGGACCAGCGGCACCCCCGATCGCCTGGCCTCCTCGGTCAGCAGGCCGGTGAACACCAGACACTTGTCGCCCATTTCGCGCAACTGGCCGATGCGGCCGTCCCCATCGGCCCCCTTGTGGTTCCTGATCTGCATGCCGAGACCCTGGCCGGCTTGCCGCAGCCGCGCGTAGCGCAGCAGCAGCATCACCAGATAGCCCTCCACGTCGGGATGCAGACGGCACTCGGTCCGGCATTCCGCCGCAGTGACGAGCGCGCGCCAGTGGGCGGTGTCGGCGGTATGCAGTTGATAGGATCCCATGGGCATCATGAACGGCGAATCGTATCCCGTTCATCGGCCGGCCGCGCCTTTTCTTGAACCCGCGCCCGCTTGCGGCCCCCGTATGACAGGTTCAATCGGTTATACTGCCCGCTCACGCTAACAGTCTGATTTCTTGCGGATTGACCACACCTTGAGCACCGCCTCGCCGGCCGTCCCGGCCACCTTTCAGGACCTGATCCACGCGCTGCAGTTGTACTGGGGCCGGCGCGGCTGCGTGATCGAGCAGCCCTGTGACCTGGAGGTGGGCGCAGGCACCTTCCATCCCTCGACCTTTCTGCGCGCCATCGGCCCCGAGCCGTGGCGGGCGGCCTATGTACAGGCCTCGCGCCGTCCGACCGACGGCCGTTACGGCGAGAACCCCAACCGGTTGCAACGCTACTTCCAGTTCCAGGTGAATCTGAAACCATCGCCGCCCGACATCCAGGAACTCTATCTCGATTCGCTGCGGCAACTCGGACTCGACCCGCTGACCCACGACGTCCGCTTCGTCGAGGACAACTGGGAGTCGCCGACGCTCGGTGCCTGGGGACTGGGCTGGGAGGTCTGGCTCAACGGCATGGAGATCAGCCAGTTCACCTACTTCCAGCAGGCGGGCGGCATCGACTGCCGGCCGGTGGCCGGCGAGATCACCTACGGCCTGGAACGCATCGCCATGGTGCTGCAGAACGTCGACAGCGTCTTCGACCTGACCTGGGCGGACGGTCCCGGCGGCCGGATATCCTACGGTGACATCTACCACCAGAACGAGGTCGAGCAGTCGGCCTACAACTTCGAGCACGCCGACACCGAGTCGCTGTTCGCGTGGTTCGCGACCTGCGAGCGCGAATGCCAGCGCCTGATCGCCCTGTCCCTGCCGCTGCCGGCCTACGAGCAGGTGCTGAAGTGCTCACACACCTTCAACCTGATCGATGCGCGGCGCGCCATCTCGGTCACCGAACGGCAGCGGTATATCCTCAGGGTCCGGACGCTGGCCCGTGCCTGCGCCGAAGGATACCTCGCCCGGCGCGAGGCGCTTGGCTTCCCGCTGCTGCGCCCGCCGGACGGCACCGCGAACACATGAACACGCACGACGACCTGCTGATCGAGATCGGCTGCGAAGAACTGCCGCCCAAGGCACTTCGCTCGCTGTCCGTCGCCTTCACCGAGGGCCTGCGTTCGGGCATAGCCGAGGGCGGGCTCGGTTTCGACGCCATCAAGGGCTATGCCTCGCCACGCCGCCTGGCGGCGTTGGTCACGGGCCTGCAGCGCGCGCAGCCGGCTCGCGAGGTTCTGCGCCGGGGACCGGCGCTCGCCGCCGCTTATGGCAAGGATGGCAAGCCGTCCCAGGCCGCCCTCGGGTTTGCCAGCTCCTGCGGCGTTGACCTGGCGCGGCTCGATACGCTCAAGACCGACAAGGGCGAATGGCTGGCGTTCCGCGCCCGCGAACCGGGCCGCGAGGTCGGCGCCCTGCTGCCCGCGATCATCGACGCCGTGCTGGCAAGGCTGCCCATCCCCAGACGCATGCGCTGGGGCACCGGCGAGGCATTGTTCGTGCGCCCGGTGCACTGGCTGGTCCTGCTCTACGGCAACGAGGTGCTGGCGGCCGAGGTACTGGGGGTGCGCGCCAACCGCTACAGCCGCGGCCACCGTTTTCACCACCCGGCGCCCGTCCACATCGATCATCCGCGCGACTACGAGGGCGCCCTGCTCCAGCGCGGTTTCGTCATCGCCGACTTCGACGCCCGGCGCGACCGCATCCGGGCGATGGTCGAGGCCGAGGCGGCGGCTCAGGGCGGCCGCGTCATCTTCGATCCGGCGCTGCTCGACGAGGTCACCGCCCTGACCGAGTGGCCCGCGGCCATCACCGGCAGCTTCGACCCGCGCTTCCTCGAACTGCCCGCCGAGGTGCTGATCGCCACCATGCAGGACCATCAACGCTACTTCCCGCTCCGGGATCGCGGCGATCGCCTCCTGCCCCGCTTCATCGCCGTCGCCAATCTCGACAGCCGCGACCCGGCGGCCGTCCGTCACGGCAACGAGCGGGTGATCCGCCCGCGCCTCACCGACGCCGACTTCTTCTGGCGTCAGGATCGCAGGCGTCCGCTCGCCGATCGCGCCGCCGCGCTCGCCGACATGGTCTTCCAGAAACAACTGGGCAGCCTGCACGACAAGACCGCGCGGGTGGCCGCGCTGGCCACCGAGATTGCGGCCCTGCTCGGCGGCGACCTCGACGCGGCGCGGCGGTCAGCGTTGCTGTCACGCTGCGACCTCCTGACCGACATGGTCGGTGAATTCCCCGAGCTGCAGGGGGTGATGGGTCGGTATTACGCCCTTAACGATGGCGAGCCGGCCGAGGTCGCCACGGCCATCGACGAGATGTACCTGCCACGCTTTGCGGGCGACGCCCTGCCCCAGTCCCGCACAGGCCAGGCCCTGGCCCTGGCCGATCGGCTCGACACCCTGATCGGCATCTTCGGCATCGGCGAACCGCCGACCGGCGAGAAGGACCCTTACGGCCTCAGGCGGGCGGCACTCGGCTGCCTGCGCATGATGCTGGAACCGCGTCTCGACCTCGATCTGGAGGCCCTGCTCCATCTGGCCCTGCGCCAGTACGGCAACCGCTTCGACGGCACGGCGCTGCTCCCGGCAGTATTCGAATTCATGATGGAGCGCCTGCGCTCGCATTGCCTCGAAAACGGGGTCACCGTCGACACCTTCGAGGCGGTCCTGGCGACCCGCCCGACCCGGCCGCTGGATTTCGCCGCCCGGCTGCGCGCCGTCACGGCGTTCCGCGGCCTGCCGGCCGCAACGAGCCTGGCGGCCGCCAACAAGCGCATCGCCAATCTGTTGAAGAAGGCCGGCGCGCTGCCCGCCGTCGGCGTCGACCCGCGTCTGTTCCGCGAACCCGCCGAGCAGACGCTGCACGCGGCGGTGCAGGCGACGGCAGCCGGGGTCGAACCGCTCCTGGCGGCCCGCGACTATGCCGAGGCGATGGTGGCGATGGCCGGCCTGCGCGACAGCGTCGACGGTTACTTCGATTCCGTGCTGGTCATGGCCGAGGATGAGGCCCTGCGGCACAACCGGCTGGCGTCGCTGCGCGACCTGCGCGGCCTGTTCCTCAGGGTCGCCGACATCTCCCGGCTCCAGGGCTGATGGCCGCGGTTGTTGGGCCCCGGCATAACTGCCTACACTTGCGATCATGAAGCTGCTGATCCTCGATCGCGACGGTGTCATCAACGAAGATTCGGACGAGTTCATCAAATCGCCCGCGGAATGGCGGCCCATCCCCGGCAGCCTCGAGGCCATCGCCCGCGCCAGTCGCGCCGGCTGCCGCGTCATCGTCGCCAGCAACCAGTCCGGCCTCGGCCGCGGCCTGCTGCACATCGAGGATTTGAACCAGATCCACCGCCGCATGCTCGCCGAACTGGCGGCAGTCGGCGGCGCCATCGAGGCCATCTTCTTCTGCCCGCACCGGCCCGAGGATGACTGCGACTGCCGCAAGCCCAGGGCCGGAATGTTCGAGGACATCGCCCGCCGCCTGCGCGTGTCGCTGACCGACGTGCCGGTGGTCGTCGATCGCGAGAGCGACATCCTCGCCGCCAGACGCGCCGGCGCCCGCCCCTACCTGGTGATGACCGGCAAGGGCCGCAAGACTCTGCAGGAAGGCCGGGGGATCAGCGGGGTACCAGTGCACGACGATCTTGCCGCGGTGGTTGACACCCTCATTGCCACGCTGTGGTCGGCCTGACCGGGAGCGCCGCCGGCTGAGCCAGGTCATGGGGCATCTGCGGGCGTTTCTTTTCTACGTCGGCGCCGGCGCCGCCGCCGCCCTGTTCGCGTCACTGGGCATCCTGCTGCTGCCGGCACCGTTCGTCCTGCGTTACCGGGTGGTCACGGGCTGGACCCGCTTCGCCCTCTGGTGGCTGCGGCTGACCTGCGGGTTGTCGCACCGCGTCAGCGGCCGCGAGCATATCCCCGAGGGCCCCGCCATCATCCTCTGCAAACACCAGTCGGCCTGGGAGACCATGGCCCTGCAGCTGGTATTTCCGGAGCAGGTCTGGGTCTTCAAGCGCGAGCTCCTCTGGGTGCCGTTCTTCGGCTGGGGGCTGGCCTGCCTGGACCCCATCGTCATCAACCGCGCCGCCCGCCACAACGCCCTGCGGCAACTGATCGACCAGGGGAAGGAGCGTCTCGGGCGCGGGATCTGGATCACCCTTTTCCCAGAGGGCACCCGTGTGGCGCCGGGCAGGCAGGGCCGCTACTACGCCGGCGGCGGCCTCCTGGCCGTCGAGGCCAGGGTCCCGGTCGTGCCCGTGGCCCACAACGCCGGCCTCTTCTGGCCGCGGAACGGGTTCGTCAAGAAACCCGGCGTAATCGACATGGTGATCGGCCCGGTCATCGACACGAAGGACAAGAGCGCCCGCGAGGTGATGCAGACCGCCGAGACCTGGATCGAAGGGCAGGCCCGGCGACTGCTGCCCATCGCCGATGCCTGATCGACCTGTCCCGAAAAAGCGCACTTAGGGGGCTGCGCCATGTGCGGCATCGGCGGCATCGCGCTCACGGCTGGATCCGTCGAGGTCGGGATCGCCGCCACGCTCGGCGCCGCCCTGGCCCATCGCGGGCCGGACGATGAGGGCTATCTCGGCTGGGACCTCTCGACGCCGCCGCAGCGGTCGCGCGACCCGGCGGTGATCCGGGGCGCGGCGGTGGCGCTGGTCCACCGCCGTCTCGCCATCATCGATCCGGGTCCCGCCGGCTGGCAGCCGATGGCCAGCGCCGATGGCCGCCATCACCTCGTCTTCAACGGCGAGATCTACAATTACCGGGAACTGCGCGCGACCCTGGCCGGACTCGGCCAGGTCTTTGTCTCGTCCTCCGACACCGAGGTGCTGCTGGCCGCCTACCGGCAATGGGGTGCGGACTGCCTGCATCGACTCACCGGCATGTTCGCCTTCGCGATCCTCGACATCCGGACCCGCAGTCTGTTCCTCGCCCGCGACCGTTTCGGCATCAAGCCACTCTACTACGCCGTCTGGCGGGGCGGCCTGGCCTTCGCCTCGGAGATCAAGGCACTGCTGGGACTCCCCGGCATGACCAGGGAAGCCAGCCCGCAACGGGTGTACGAATATCTCTGCGACGACGTCAAGGATTATGGCGCCGACACCTTCTTCCGCGACGTCCAGCAGTTGCCACCGGCCCACTGTGCGGTGATCCCCATTGATTCGCCGGCGCGGGTCGATCCCGAATGTTACTGGCGCCTCGACCTCGCCTCGACCAGCGATCTGTCCTTCGCGGAGGCGGCGCGGCGGCTGCGCCAGCTGTTTCTCGACAGCATGATCCTGCACCTGCGCAGTGACGTGCCGATCGGCGTGGCGCTCTCCGGCGGCATCGATTCCTCCTCGGTGACCCTGGCCATGCGCCACCTTATGGGGCCGGCGCGGGAACTGCACGCCTTCGGCTTCGTGGCCAGGGACGCCCCGCGGATCAACGAGGAGCGATGGATCGATCAGGCGGCCGGTGCCGCCGGCGCGATCCTGCACAAGGTCGAAGCCGGCGCCGGCGATCTGCGGGCCTACATCGACTGCGTCATCACGGCGCTCGACGAGCCGTTTTCGAGCACCACCCTCCTCGCCCAGTGGCTGGTGTACCGGCGGATGCGGGAATGCGGCATCAAGGTCACCCTGGACGGTCAGGGTGCGGACGAGCAACTGGCCGGCTATCCGACCTACCTCGGATCACGTCTGGCCTCCCTGGTCAGGGCCCGGCGGTGGGCCCGGGCCTGGCGTCTCCTGCAATCGGCAGCCGCGGGGCGCGGGGTGCCCATGCAGACCCTGCTGCTGGGCCTCGCCGACTGGCAGATACCCGCGTCCCTGAAGCTGCGGGTCTGGCGACTGCTCGGTGACCGCGCCTTCCCCGCCTGGCTCAACCGCGCCTGGCTGCGCGAGCATGCGATCGACGATCGCCCGCTCTACGACAACGACGCCGGCCTGACGATGCGCAGCCATCTCGCCCAAACCTTCACCCGCACCATTCTGCCGGAACTGCTGCGTTACGAGGATCGCACCTCCATGGCCCACTCGGTGGAGAGTCGCGTACCCTTTCTCCACACGGAGCTGGTCGAATTCCTCTACACCCTGCCGGAGGACTATCTGATCGACGATCGGGGCCGCTCCAAGTGCGTATTCCGCCAGGCCATGCGCGGCCTGGTGCCGGAGGCGATATTGGACCGGCGTGACAAGATCGGTTTTCAGACGCCGCAGCCGCACTGGCTGCGCCTCGCCCGCGACTGGGCCGCGGACACGATTGGCGAGGCGTCCATCGCTCACGCCACGCCGCTCGACCCCCGGGCGCTGCGCCGGATGCGGGCCGGGCTGGCGGCCGGCCGTCAATGCCAGGGGGCAACGGTCTGGCGGATTCTGAATCTGCTGCGCTGGGCCGAGCTGTATTCGGTGCGGTTTTGATGACCGCTCCCATCATCGGCGGCAGACCTGGTCGATGCCGAGCACGGTCCCGGCACCGGCGGCGTCGTAACCGGGGAGCGTCGCCACCCGACCCCGGAAACCCGGGTCGCGCAGCACCTGGCACAGGGCCTTCACCGGCGCCCGGTACAGACCTTCACGCCGGATGGCGAAGTAGTAGTCCTCCATGACCACTGGCACGAAGCCGATGCCGAGCTGGGCGGCGGCGGCGCGTATGCCGAACCCGGCGTCGGCGGCACCGGACGCCACCATTGCCGCCACCGCCATATGGGTGAATTCCTCGGTCCGATACCCCCGGATCGATTCCGCTTCGACACCCGCGTCCTCAAGCAGCAGGTCGAACAGGAGCCGTGTCCCCGCGGCCGGCTGCCGATTGACGAAGCGGATGCCCTTGCGCGCCAGGTCCGCTACCGACTTGATGCGCTTGGGGTTGCCGCGCGCGGTGTAGATCCCCTGCTCGCGGCGTACAACGTGGATGAGCTGATCCGCCGTGTTGTCGAGATAACGGCGATAGCGGGATGCGAGCCGGTCGCCATGGCGGCCTTCGGGGAGATGAAACCCGGCGAGGTCGCACTTGCCGGAACTGAACAGCCGGAGACTGTCGAGGCTGCCCTTGAACTGCAGATCCAGTGTCACGCCGGCATCTTCTCTGACCGTATCGCGCAACACGCCGAGTGCCAGTCCATGACTGGCGAAGATGCGCAACGGCGCCTCCCGACGCGCCTTCACGACCGCGTCGATCTCGCCGTTCAGCTCCGACGCCAGGCTCTCCAGCTCGGGCGCGAGGCGCGCCTTGGCGCGATGCTGCGCCCAGAGGATCTTCTCGCCGAGCGCCGACAGCTTGGCGCCGCGGCCGCGTTCCAGCAGCGCCAGCGGGCCGTTGAGCAACTTCGACCACTTCTTCAGCATGCCCCAGGCATGACGATACGACAGGCCGAGCGTTCGCGATGCCTCCAGAACCGACCCGCAGGTCCCGATCTCCTCCAGCAGGGCAAACAGTTGCGGCTCGAACTCGACCGCTGATCGACCACCCAGCCGCCAGCGGATGTCCAGTTCGACGGTCATGGACTGGCCCCCGGTCGCCCGCCGTCAGCGGGCATTGGGATGGAACAGGACCTGATCGTCAACGACGAAGCCGCCGATGAGCTGTTGGCCCTCGGCCGACACCAGCCAGTCGGCGAAGCGCTTCGCGGCCTCGTGTTTGACGTGCGGATGACGCGCCGGATTGACGAGGATCACCGCGTACTGATTGAACAGGCGCGGGTCGCCCTCGACCAGGAGTTCGAGCGTGCCGCGGTTCCTGAAGGTCGTCCAGGTCGCGCGGTCACTCATGGTATAGGCATCGAGTCCGGCGGCGGTATTGAGGGTCGCGCCCATACCGGCGCCGATCTCCTTGTACCACTTGCCCGATGCCGACCGGATATCGACCCGTCCCTCATCCCACATCCGCAACTCCTGCCGGTGGGTACCGCTGTCGTCGCCGCGCGAGACGAAGTTGGCACCGGCGGTGGCGATCGCCTGCAGCGCCTGCACGGCATCCTTCAGGTCACGAATCTTCGCCGGGTCTTCCCGCGGCCCGACGATGACGAAGTCGTTGTACATGACCTCACGGCGATCGAGTCCGTAGCCCTGCTTGACGAACTTGACCTCGGCCACCTTGTCGTGCACCAGCATGACGTCGGCATCGCCATTCTGCGCCAGCTTCATCGCCTGACCGGTCCCGAGGGCGATTACCCGCACCTCGATGCCGGTCTTTTCCGTGAATTTTGGCAGCAAGTAGTCGAAGAACCCCGAGTTCTGGGTCGAGGTCGTCGACGACAGGGTGATGAAGTCGCCGGCCGCCAATGACGGTCGCAGCGCCAACAGCGACAGCAACATCACCATCACGAAATATCTGAGTCTGGACATGGATTTTCCTTTCATCATCGAGTTGTGAATCACCAGGGCAGCTCGCCGCGCAGGAAGGCGGCGGCGGCCGCGGTTACCGGGCTGTTGAAGAAGGTGGTGGCGGCTGCCCGTTCGAGCAGGCGCCCGTTGTGCATGAACAGCACCACCTCGGCCAGCCGCCGCGCCTGTCCCAGGTCGTGCGTGGTCATGACGATGGTGGTGCCAGCCTGCGCGATGGCATGGACGATCCCTTCAACCGCACGAACCGCGGCCGGATCGAGATTGGCGGTCGGTTCGTCGAGGAACAGCACCTCCGGCGCCAGGGCCCAGGCGCGGGCGAGGGCCACCCGCTGCTGCTCGCCTCCGGAAAGTACACGCGCATTGCGGCGGCTGATCGCCGTCAGCCCCGACATCTCGATGGCCTGCCGCACGCGATCCGCAACGACATCCTTCGCCACCCCGCGGATTTCCAGGGCGTAGCGGATGTTCGCCTCCACCGACCGGCGCAGCATCACCGGCCGCTGCAGAACCATGGCCTGCCTGCTGGCGACTGCGTCGGCGGCGGGCCCCATCCACTCCACGCGGCCGCTGGTCGGCGCGAGCAGGCCATGGCACAGGCGCAGAAAGAGACTCTTGCCGGCGCCATTGGGCCCCAGGATCACGGTACGGCTGCCGGCGCTCAGGGTGACGTCCACGTCCGCCAGCAGGGCCTTGCCATGCACCATGAGGCCTACGCCGCTCAGCCGCAGCGGCATGATGCCGTGACCAGCCACCGCCGCTTCCCGCAAAGCGTCTGGCGGCAACAGGACCGGATCAATCGGCAAGGCGTTCGGCGACATCGCGGCTGAAGTAGACGAGCCCGTTGATCAACAACGCGACCGTGATGAGGACGATACCCAGCCCCAGGGCCAGGGCCAGATCGCCCTTTGAAGTCTCGAGGGCAATCGCTGTCGTCATCACCCGCGTGACGTGATCGATATTGCCGCCGACGATGAGCACCGCGCCGACCTCGGCGATGGCACGGCCGAACCCCGCCAGCAACGCCGTCAGCAGGCTGTAGCGACCCTCCCACAGCAGCGTCATGGCCGCCCGCAGGCCATGCGCACCCAGCGAGCGCAGCTGCTCCGAATATTCCCGCCACAGGTCCTCCACCACCTGCCGGGTCAGGGCGACCACGATCGGCGTCACCAGCACGCACTGCGCAATGATCATCGCCGTCGGCGTGAACAGCAGGCCGAAGACACCGAACGGACCGGAACGCGACAGCAGGAGATAGACGATCAGGCCGACCACGACCGGGGGCAGGCCCATCAAGGCATTGACCGCGACGACCACTGTCTGGCGCAGCGGGAACCGGGTCAGCGCCAGGACCGCGCCCAGTGGCAGGCCGATGGCACCGGCCATCAGCACTGCCGAGACGCTGACCCGCAGCGACATGAGCACGATCTCGATGAGATCGGGATCGAAGCTCACCAGCAGGCGGCCGGCCGTGGCCAGGGCGGCGGACAGGTCGTTCACGGCTCTATATATGATGCATGTTTCATATTGTTACAGAATAGCCATCCATTTTACACTTCGGAGGTCATATAACAATTATGTGTAATTTTACATATAGGGGGTCATCATGGGGGCATTCCAATTCACGTGCGCGCGGATCGGTGGTGCAGCACTGCTGCTGGCGCTATCCGGCACGGCGGCGCTGGCCGCCGACGAGGTCCTGTTGCAGATATTGCTCACCAACAAGCTGATCACACAGGAACAGTACGACGCCATCGTCACCGCCGCTGCGGCCAGGACCGATACGCCGGCACCACCGGCCGCGGCGGAGCGCAAGACCCCGGCGCAGGACGAGGGCCTGCTCGACGTGCTGCTCGCCAACGGCGTGATCACCCAGGAACAGTACGCGGTCCTGCAGAGCAAGAACGCCGACGACCGGGCGAAGAAGAAAGACGATGCCAAGATCACCCTGCGCGACGGTTTCAAGCTCAAGTCGCAGGATGGCGAGTTCAGCGCCCAGTTGGGTGCTTACGCACAACTGGATTCGGCCTGGTACGGCGACCAGACGGCCACGGACTTCTCCAGCGGCACTGAACTGCGGCGCGGCCGCCTGTCGCTCAACGGCACGGTGTTCAGGGACTGGGACTACAAGGTCGAGGCAGATTTCGCCGGCACCACCCAGGGCGGCACCACGAATACCGTCACCGTCACCGACGCCTTCGTCCGCTACAACGGCTGGAAGTCCCTCGCCATCACCGCCGGCAATTTCAAGGTGCCCTTCAGCCTCGAAGCCGTTTCGAGCGGCAAGTACCTCACCTTCCTGGAGCGTGGCCTGCCATTCGCATTTCTCAACCTGCGCTCGCTCGGCGGCATGGTCTCGACCGGCGGTGACAACTGGACCGCCGCCCTCGGCCTGTTCGGCGACACCGTCACCAGCCAGAACAACGACGACGAGGGCGCCACCGCTTCGGGCCGCCTGACCTGGGCGCCGCTCTGGAGCAGCGACCGCGTCGTCCATGTCGGTCTTTCCGGTCAGATCCGCGAGCCGGCGCAAACGACGACGGTCAGCACAACCACCGGCGCCGTGACCAACCGACTGGAAACGGTGCGCTTTCGCTCCAAACCGGAATCCAATGTCATCAGCGATCGCCTGGTCGAGTGCACCTCCTCGACGGCCACGAACTGCGGCGCCATCGGCGCCGGGCGCGGCCGCAGCTCCGGCCGGCTGGTCGATACCGGCAATATCGGCGGCGACGTCGCCTATTCGGTGTTCGGCAGCGCCGAGGCGGCACTGGTCTTCGGTCCGGTATCGCTGCAGGGCGAATACATCTACACGGGCGTCAAGCGCGAGGCCGACACCGATCTCCAGTTCGGGGGCTACTATCTCTACGGCAGCTGGTTCATCACCGGGGAATCGCGCAACTACAAGGCCGACAAGGGCGTCTTCGACATCATCAAACCGAACCGAAACTTCGACCTCAAGGGCGGCGGTTACGGGGCCTGGGAACTGGGACTGCGCTTCTCCGGTATCGATCTGAACGACGACAACGTGAGCGGCGGCCAGGAACGCAACATGACGGTCGGCCTCAACTGGTACCCGAACAGCTATGTCCGGCTGATGGCCAACTATGTCCATGTCCTCGAGGTCGAGGGCGGTGCCCACAACAACGAGGAACCCGATCTCTTTCAGGTTCGCGCCCAGGTCGCCTATTGATGACCCTATAATGGCCGCCTGAACAGGAGGCCATGCCGATGCCAGACCAGAGTGCGGGCTATCCGCTGACACGCCCGCGGCGGATGCGCGCCGCCGATTTTTCACGGCGGCTGATGCGCGAGCATCGGCTTGGCGTCGATGACCTGATCTACCCGCTCTTCGTCATCGAGGGCGCCGGTCGGCGCGAACCGGTCGCCTCCATGCCCGGCATCGAACGCCTGGCCATCGACGAATTGCTGCGCGAGGCGGAAGCCGTCTCCCGCTCCGGCATCCCGGCCGTGGCCCTGTTCCCGGTGACGCCGCCGGAGAAAAAGTCGCTGGACGCGCGCGAGGCCTGCAATCCGGAGGGGCTGGCGCAGTGCGCCGTGCGGGCCCTGAAGCGCGAGTTTCCGGACCTGGGCGTCATCACGGATGTGGCCCTCGACCCCTTCACCACCCACGGCCAGGACGGCCTCATCGACGATCGCGGCTATGTCGTCAACGATGCGACCGTCGAAGTGCTGGCGCGGCAGGCGCTGTCACATGCCGAGGCCGGCGCCGACATCGTCGCGCCCTCCGACATGATGGATGGGCGGGTGCGGCGCATCCGCGAGGCGCTGGAGGCGGCGGGCCACGTCAACACCCGCATCCTCGCCTATTCGGCGAAGTATGCGTCGAGCTTCTATGGCCCGTTCCGCGACGCGGTCGGGTCGGCGGGGAATCTGGCCGGCGGCGACAAGTACAGCTATCAGATGGACCCCGCCAACGGCAACGAAGCCCTGCGCGAGGTCGCGCTCGACATCGCCGAAGGCGCCGACATGGTGATGGTCAAGCCGGGCCTGCCCTGTCTCGACATCGTCTACCGGGTGAAGCGCCAGTTCGGCCTGCCGACCTTCGTCTATCAGGTCAGCGGTGAGTACGCGATGCTCAAGGCGGCGGCTCAGAACGGCTGGCTGGACGAGCGTCGCGTGGTGCTGGAGTCCCTGCTCGCCTGCAAGCGCGCCGGCGCCGACGCCATCCTCACCTACTACGCGAAGGCCGCGGCCGAATGGCTGCGGGCGTCGTAATTCAGCTATCCAGATTGAGTTCCCTGATCTTCCTGGTCAGCGTATTGCGGCCCCAGCCGAGCCGCTTGGCGGCATCCTGACGGCGACCGCCGGTCGCCTTGAGGGCGGTCTCGATCATGATCCTCTCGAAGGCCGGCAGGGCGCGCGCCAGGATGTCGGATTCACCCCGGCTCAGACACTGGTCCGCCCACAGTCCGAGCTGCACCTCCCAGTCGCCGGCGGCACGGACAGGCCCGCCCCGCAGCTCGGGCGGCAGGTCTTCCTTGTGAATCTCCCTGGCCGGTGCCATCACGGTCAACCAGCGACAGACGTTTTCGAGCTGCCGGACGTTGCCGGGCCAGTCATAGCCCAGCAGCACCTCGCTGGCATCGGCAAGCACGCGCTTGGCCTCGACTTCCAGATCGCGGGCGGCGGCGGCGAGGAAGTGATCCAGCAGCGGCTTGACGTCCTCCTTGCGCTCGCGCAGCGGCGGGATGTTCAGACGGATGACGTTCAACCGGTGGTACAGATCCTCCCGGAACTGGCCTAGCCTGACCCGCTGCTGCAGGTCCTGATGCGTGGCGGCGATGACCCGCACATCGACCCGTACCGGCGTATGTCCCCCGACGCGGTAGAATTCGGCGTCGGCGAGCACGCGCAGCAGCCGGGTCTGCAACTCGGCCGGCATGTCGCCGATCTCGTCGAGAAACAGGGTGCCGCCATGCGCCTGCTCGAACCGGCCGATACGCTGCTGGGTTGCGCCGGTGAAGGCACCACGCTCGTGGCCGAAGAGTTCGGATTCCAGCAGCTCGCGCGGGATGGCGGCGGTGTTGAGGGCGATGAAGGCCTTGTCCACCCGCGGGCTGTGCCGCCACAGGGCGCGGGCAACCAGTTCCTTGCCGGTACCGGATTCGCCGGTGATGAGCACCGTCATGTTCGAACGCGACAGGCGGCCGATGGCGCGGAACACCTCCTGCATGGCCGGTGCCGCGCCGATAATCTCGGCGGTCTGCCTGGACTCATCGGCCGGCATCGCCGCCGCCGGTGTCCCATGCCTATGCACCGCGCGCTGGACGATGGCGACTGCGTCATCGATGTCGAAGGGTTTGGCCAGATACTCGAAGGCCCCACCCTGGAAGGCGGCCACCGCCCGATCGAGATCGGCGTAGGCGGTCATGACGATGACCGGCAGTTCGGCGTGCCGGCGCTTGACCTGCTCGAGCAGCGACAGCCCGTCGGTCCCCGGCATGCGGATGTCGGCGAAGATGGCGTCCGGCCGGCCACCCGTGGCGAGCTTTTTCAGTGCGGCGTCGGCGTTCTCGAAACTCGTGACCCTCATGCCGGCCTGGGCAAGGGCCTTCTCCAGGACCCAGCGAATCGAACGGTCGTCGTCGACGACCCAGATCTCACGCGCCTTCGTCATGGCTCCCCACCGGTAACCAGATGCTGAAAACCGTGCGGCCCGGCCGGCTGTTGAACTCTATGGTGCCGCCCTGGTGATGGACCAGCGACCGGGTGATGGACAGGCCCAGGCCGGTTCCTTCCGCCCGCCCGGTCACCATCGGATAGAAGATGCTCGACGCCAGTTCGGTGGGCACGCCCGGACCGTTGTCGACGATGTCCACGCGGATTGCCAGCCGGTACCGGCGCCCGTTCAGAGTGGCCTGGCGCTCGGCGCGGGTCCGCAACAGGATGCTGCCGCCCTCGTGCACTGCCTGCACCGCGTTCTTGGTGACATTGAGAAACGCCTGGATCAGCTGGTCGCGGTCGGCCAGCAGTTCCGGCAGGCTGGGGTCGTAATCCCGCGTGATCGTGATGCCACCGGCTTCGACCTGAATGAGCTGGCGGACATGCTCCAGCACCTCGTGGATGTTGAGGGGCACCTTGTGGGCAACGGCGTCGGTCAGCAGCATGCGGTCGATGAGTTTGCGCAGGCGGTCGACCTCGCCGACGATGATTCGCGTGTATTCGCGGTGCGCCTCGCTGTCGAGCTCGCGTTCCAGCAGCTGCGCCGCGCCGCGGATGCCGCCGAGGGGGTTCTTGACCTCGTGGGCCATGCCGCGGATCAGGGCACTGGTCATGTCGTGCTGGGCGTTGAGGCTCTCCTCGCGCACGATCTTGTGCATCCGATCGACGTTCACCAGTTCGATCACGACCTCACCCGGGTGCTGGCCGTCGCCGAGCGGCGTGATCATGCAGTCGACGGTGAGCGTATCGCCAACCGCCGTGGGCAACTGCATTTCCCGCTCGGTCAGTGGCTGACCGGACCTGACCGCCTTGTCGAGGGCGGCCACCAGCAACGGCATGCCACCCAAAATGCGTTCGGCACGCTGGCCAAGCAGCTTGCGCGCACTCAGCGACAGCAGTGCCTCGGCGGCACCGTTGATCGCGCAGAGGCACCGGTTCCGATCAATAACCAGGATGCCGGTGACCAGCGCGTCGAACAGACGGCCAGGCTCGATGGATGAAACCTTCATGACCGGATAGACCTCGCCGCACCAACTCGGTGCGGCACTGCCCGAATTCATGCAGGATACCGCACCCACGACCACCTCGCGTCAAAGGAATCAACAGGTTCCGGGGTCAGGCCGAATTTCCGCTCCATACCCGGATGAAGTCAGCAAGAACCGGACCATGGCCCGGCGTTCGGGCCTAGTTCCCGGGCGCGTTCGCCGGCTGCTGTGCAGGTGCGTTGTTGAGGACGGAATGGCGTTGCAGATGGAAGGTCGAGGAACCGCTGGCGAGCACCTTGCCTTGTCCGTCGACGACGGTCGCGGTCAGGCTGTGGGTACCCCGATCGACATTGGTCAGCAGGATTGATTCGCTCTCGCCGATCAAGCCTCCGTCCATCAAGACCGTCAGCCGGTGACCGAAGTCCGGGCGCAGCGGCGGAGTCACCGCGACCGTGACGCTGACGTTGCCCGAGTTGTCGCGGATAGTCTCTTCGTTGGCGGGACTGGTGAAGGTGACACTGTCGTAGGAATACGCCTCAGTCGCTGGCGACGGGCGCGCGGCCGCCGGCACCTCCAGTGGCGGTACGGTCTGGATCTCCTGGACGACGATGGCCTCGGCGCCGGGATGCGGCTGATCGGAGAAATGCGTCGTGCCGTCGCGGTCGACCCATTTGTACAGCGTGACTCCGCAATGGCCCGGGAACGAACAGGCGAGGCCGAGAAGCAGGAGAAGGGCGCGCATGAATTCAGGATACGGCCCGGTAACGATGCGCACAATAGCCGGCGAAAAGCGAAGGGCCCGGTTTCCCGGGCCCTTGCAGGGTACGGCCTGACGGCCGATCCAGACTACATGCTGTAATACATGTCGAACTCGACCGGATGGGTGGTCATGCGCAGCCGCGTGACCTCCTGCATCTTGAGTTCGATGTAGGCGTCGATCAGGTCGTTGGTGAACACGCCGCCCTTGGTCAGGAAGGTCCGATCCTTGTCCAGTTCCTCCAGTGCCATGTCCAGCGAATGGCAGACCTTGGGAATGTGCTTCTCCTCCTCCGGCTCCAGGTCGTAGAGGTCCTTGTCCATGGCCTCGCCGGGGTGGATCTTGTTCTGGATGCCATCGAGCCCGGCCATCATCATCGAGGCGAAGGTGAAATACGGGTTGCCGGTCGGATCGGGGAAACGCACCTCGATGCGGCGCGCCTTCGGGCTCGACACATACGGTATGCGGATGGAAGCGGAGCGGTTGCGGGCCGAATAGGCCAGCATCACCGGCGCCTCGAAACCCGGTACCAGGCGCTTGTAGCTGTTGGTGCCGGAGTTGGTGAAGGCGTTGATGGCCTTGGCGTGGCGGATGATGCCGCCGATGTAGTAGAGCGCCAGATCGGACAGGCCACCGTAGCCGTTGCCGGAGAACAGGTTTACCCCGCCCTTGGCCAGCGACTGATGCACGTGCATGCCGCTGCCGTTGTCACCGACCAGCGGCTTGGGCATGAAGGTCGCCGTCTTGCCGAAGCCGTGGGCGACGTTATGGACCACGTACTTCTGGACCTGCAGGGCATCGGCGCGCCGGACCAGGGTGTCGAACTTGACGCCGATCTCGCACTGGCCGGCGGTCGCCACCTCGTGATGATGGACCTCGATTTCGAGCCCCATCTTCTCCATGGTCACGCACATCTCGGCACGGATGTCCTGCAGCGAATCGACCGGCGGCACCGGGAAATAACCACCCTTGATGCCCGGCCGGTGACCGATGTTGCCGTCCTCGTACACCGTCTCGGCGTTCCAGTGGCCTTCCTGCGAATCGATCTTGTGGAAAGCGCCCTGCATGCTGGAACCCCAGCGGACGTCGTCGAAGATGAAGAATTCGGGCTCGGGACCGAAGAACGCCGTGTCGGCAACGCCGGTGGACCTGAGATAGGCCTCGGCGCGCTTGGCGAGCGAACGCGGATCACGCTCGTAGCCCTGGCCGGTGGTCGGCTCGATGATGTCGCAGCGCAGAATCAGCGTCGGTTCCTCGAAAAACGGGTCCATGACCGCAGTGCTCGCATCCGGCAGCAGGATCATGTCGGACTCGTTGATCCCCTTCCAGCCGGCGATCGAGGAACCGTCGAACATCTTGCCGGACTCGAAGGAGTCGGCGTCGATGGTGCTGGCCGGGAAGGTCACGTGCTGCTCCTTGCCGCGGGTATCGGTGAACCGCAGGTCGACGAACTTGACCTCGTTGTCCTTGATCATTTTCTGGACTTGGTCGGGTGTAGACATAAATTTCCTCCGCAGGGCAGTGGTGGTGATGGTGTGGCGAATGACGGCTGGTTAATATGGTCTGGGCTCTCAGCAGGTTCCATGCCAAAAATCAACGTAATCCGGGCAAGGGGTTAGTAAACACGACGTCCAAACAGAGGCCCGTCTTGGTGCATTCCTGCCTCGTTATGCACCATTTTCGTGCGCATTATTCGGTATCGGGCATTCCCCCGCCCAGAGATCGTCCACAACCTCACGGCGGCGGACCAAATGCGATCGCGACCCCGCCACCATCACTTCGGCCGGACGCGGCCGCGAATTATAGGTGGAACTCATGGCGAAGCCATAGGCCCCGGCCGATCGCACGACCAGCAGATCACCTTCGCCGACCGCGAGTTCACGATCCCGGCCGAGACAATCCGCGCTCTCGCATACCGGGCCGACCACGTCGTAGCGTTGCGCTTCACGGCCGGGTATCGATTGCGCCGCCACGATCTCCTGCCAGGCGTCATACAAGGCCGGGCGAATCAGGTCGTTCATCGCCGCATCGACGATGGCGAACTGCTTGTCCGGCGTCGACTTGAGGTACTCGACCCGGGTCAGCAAGACCCCGGCGTTACCGACGATGGCCCGCCCCGGTTCCAGCACGATATCGGCCTGCAGGTCACGCAGCTGTCGGCAGAGGGCCTCGGCATAGACGCCGATGCCCGGCGGCTGTTCGTCGCGGTAGCGGATACCGAGACCGCCGCCGATATCGATGTGGCGGAGGCTGACACCCTCGTGCCGCAGTTCGCCGACAAGTTCAAGCAGGCGTGCCAGCGCGTCTTCAAACGGTTGCGTCGCGACCAGCTGCGAGCCGATATGACAGGCGATGCCGATGACCTCGATGTGAGGCAAACGGGCCGCCTGCCGGTAGGCGGCAAGGGCGGCGTCCGCCGGGATACCGAACTTGTTTTCCCGGAGGCCGGTGGAGATATGAGGGTGGGTGCGAGCATCGACGTCAGGGTTCACCCGCAGGGCCACCGGCGCCCGCACCCCCATGCCGCCCGCGACCGCGTTCAGGCGCGTGAGCTCCGGTTCCGATTCAACGTTGAAACAGCGGATGCCGGCCTCCAGCGCCCGCCGCATTTCGTCGGCGCGCTTGCCGACACCGGCGAAAACGACCTTGCCCGGATCACCGCCCGCCCGCAGCACCCGCTCCAGTTCGCCGACGGACACGACGTCGAACCCCGATCCAAGGCGCGCCAGCACGTCGAGGATCGCCAGATTCGAGTTGGCCTTGACCGCGTAACAAATGAGATGCGGGCGCCCGGCGAAAGCGGCATCGAACGCCCGCCACCGGTCCTCGATGGCGGTCCGGGAATAGACGTAGAGAGGCGTCCCGTACTGCTCTGCCAGATCGGCCAAGGCGACCCCCTCGGCGCACATCTCGCCGTCGCGAAAGTGAAACGGCTCCACCTGGGATCAGCCGGCGATGACTACCGCCGCCTCGGCCTTCCGGTCGGGCAGGTACAGATCGCCCTTCTGGCCGCAGGCCGCCGTCAGCAGGGCAAAGGCGAGGACCAGCCAGCGCAGGGCATGGACGCGAATGTCGTGTTGCATGGGTCGGTGAGCAATGGGAACGCCAGCCGTCATGATAAGGCGCCGGCCACCGATTTCCCACCGCCACTACAGGCCAATCATGAATGTCGCCGATGCTGCGACCCGCCCCGGTTGCCGCCGCCGCGGCCGCGCTGGGGTCGCCCGGAACCGCGGCCGGGGCCGTGATGGCGGGCGCGCCGCTCCGGGACCGTAAGCGGCGCCAGCAGGTCGTCGGCAATGGCCGCCACCGGGATCTTGTGGCCGATGTACTCCTCGATCTCCGGCAGCGTGAACACGTACTCCTCGCAGGCGAGGCTTATGGCGTCGCCACTGGCGCCGGCGCGCGCGGTCCGGCCGATGCGATGGACGTAGTCCTCGCCGTTCTGGGGCAGGTCGTAGTTGATGACATGGCTGACACCAGGGATGTGTAGTCCGCGCGCCGCGACATCGGTCGCGACCAGGATGGGCAGTTCGCCGCGCGTGAACCGGCCGAGCAGGTTCTGCCGGCGCTGCTGCGGCACGTCGCCGGAGAGCACCCGCGCCTCGATGCCATTGGCGCGCAGGGTGTCACATACCGTATCCGCCGCGCGCTTGGTATTGACGAAGGCCAGGGTCCGCAGCGGATTGATCTGCCGCAGCAGGCCGACCAGGAGCGGCAGCTTTTCCCGGCTCTCGACGTGGTAGAGCGCCTGCGCCACGGCGTCCGCGGTCACCTGATCAGGGTTGACTTCGACGATGCGCGGGTTGTTCATGTGCTCGTAGGCCAGCTCGTGCACCCGCATCGCCAGCGTCGCGGAAAAAAGCATTGACAGCCGGTGCTCCGGCGGCGGCATGCGCCGCAGCAGAAATCGTATGTCCTTGATGAAACCGAGGTCGAACATGCGATCGGCCTCGTCGAGGACCATCACTTCGATGGCCTTGAGGTCAAACACACGCTGCTTGAAATAATCGATGATGCGGCCTGGCGTACCGATGATGACATCGACACCGGCCTGCAGTTCGGCACGCTGCTTGTCGTAATCGACGCCACCGTACACGAGCCCGAAGCGGATGCCGGTGAATCCACCCAGTTGCAGGGCGTCCTTGTGGATCTGGATGGCTAGCTCGCGGGTCGGCGCCAGCACGATCGCCCGCGGTTGCTCGGTGCGTCGCCCGTCGGGCGCCGGTCGATTGAGCAGCCGATGCATCATCGCCAGCAGGAAGGCGGCCGATTTCCCGGTCCCGGTCTGCGCCTGACCGGCGACATCGTGTCCGGCCAGCGCCAGGGGCAGGGCCTGCGACTGGATCGGCGTGCAGCGGACGAAGCCCGCCGCCTCGATTCCCTTTAACAACTGCGGATGCAGTTTCAGTTCCTGGAAGGTGAGTTCCGCCAGCAATCTTTCCGTCATGATGGCGGGTAGGATAACTGAATTGCCAGCCGATGGCTTGCAATTGCCGGAGAATTCACCAGAGAATGTCCGCGATGGTCCATCGCAGATGAGGTAGACGAGACATGGCTGGCAGCCAAATCGTACATGTCACGGACAGAAGCTTTGAGTCCGATGTCCGCAAATCCGACGTGCCCGTACTGGTCGATTACTGGGCGGAATGGTGCGGCCCCTGTCGTATGATCGCGCCGATCCTTGACGAGATCGCGCAGACCTACGCCGGGCGCCTGAAGGTGGCCAAGGTCAACGTCGACGAGAATCAGGAGATTTCCACCAAGTTCCAGATTCGCGGCATTCCGACGCTGATGATCTTCAAGGACGGCGATGTCGTGGCAACCAAGGTGGGTGCAGTATCCAAGTCGCAGCTCGCCGCCTTCGTCGACGCCAGCATCTGATCCGGAACACCATGTGCGGGCATGGGCTGGACGAACGATCCGGCCCATGCTAGGTTAACCATCAAGCAACAAGCAGTCCGGTCGCCGGTTCCGGCGCCCTTCCGTCAACTCTTGGCACCACAACACCCGGCCGCGTGGCAGCGCCGCGCACTTTCTCAAATCACGTTACCGCCACACCGACATGAATCTGACAGAGCTCAAACGCAAACCCGCCTCCGAACTCATCACCATTGCCGAGGGCCTCGGCATGGAAGGTGCCGCCCGCTCCCGCAAGCAGGATGTCATCTTCGGCATCCTCAAGGGCATCGCCAGGAAAGGCGACGAAATCTGGGGTGACGGGGTACTCGAGATCCTGCAGGACGGCTTCGGTTTCCTGCGCTCGGCCGACTGTTCCTATCTCGCCGGCCCCGACGACATCTACGTCAGCCCGTCGCAGATCCGCCGTTTCAACCTGCGCACCGGCGATTCGATCTCCGGCACCATCCGCCCGCCGAAGGAGGGCGAGCGCTATTTCGCCCTGCTCAAGGTCAGCGAGATCAACTTCGAACCGCCGGAGAACGCGAAGAACAAGGTCCTGTTCGAAAACCTGACGCCGCTGTTTGCCAACCGGCGCCTGACGCTGGAACGCGGCAACGGCAGCACCGAGGACCTGACGCCGCGTGTGATCGACCTCGTCGCCCCCATCGGCAAGGGCCAGCGCGGCCTCATCGTCTCGCCGCCCAAGGCCGGCAAGACCATGCTGTTGCAGGCCATCGCCCAGTCGATCGTCACCAATCACCCGGAGTGCTACCTGATCGTCCTGCTCATCGACGAACGGCCCGAGGAGGTCACCGAGATGGAACGGTCGGTGAAGGGCGAGGTGGTGTCCAGCACCTTCGACGAACCCGCCACCCGCCACGTCCAGGTCGCCGAGATGGTGATCGAGAAGGCCAAGCGCCTGGTCGAGCACAAGCGTGACGTGGTGATCCTGCTCGACTCGATCACCCGCCTGGCGCGCGCCTACAACACCGTGGTGCCGTCCTCGGGCAAGGTGCTGACCGGCGGCGTCGATGCCAACGCCCTGCAGAAACCGAAACGCTTCTTCGGCGCCGCCCGCAACATCGAGGAGGGCGGCTCGCTGACCATCGTCGCCACCGCCCTCATCGACACCGGCTCGCGCATGGACGACGTGATCTACGAGGAGTTCAAGGGCACCGGCAACATGGAACTGCACCTGGAGCGCAAGATCGCCGAGCGCCGCATCTTCCCGGCCATCAACATCAACCGCTCCGGCACCCGCCGCGAGGAACTGCTGACCAGCCAGGACGAGCTGCAGAAGATGTGGATCCTGCGCAAGCTGCTGTCGCCGATGGACGAGGTGCAGGCCGCCGAGTTCCTGCTCGAACGGCTGAAGGTGACCAAGAACAACGCCGACTTCTTCGACTCGATGAAGCGCGCGCCGTGATTCAGCCCGGCGGCCAGGTAAAGGGCCGGCCGCCCATGATGTGGATGTGCAGGTGGAAGACCGTCTGCCCCGCCCCCTCGCCGTTGTTCACCACCAGCCGGAAGGCCTCGCCGTAACCCTGTGACTTGGCGATCTCGCCGGCCTTGAGCAGCAGGTGCCCGAGGACGTCACGATCCTCGGCGGTAGCCTCTACGAGCCGTGCGATCGGTCGCTTCGGCACGATCAGGATGTGCATCGGCGCCCGTGGCGCGACGTCGTGGAAGGCGACGCAGAGATCGTCCTCGTGAACGATCTGCGCCGGAATCTCGCGATCGATGATGCGGGCGAAGATCGACTTGCTCATGGGTTGCGGGTCGCCTCCGCCTGGTAGTACTTCATCAGGATCGCGGCCACCTCCGGCCGCGCGAACTCGACCGGCAGGGCCTCCCCGGCGGCCAGCAGCTCGCGCACCCTGGTGCCCGACAGATCGACGAAATCGTCGGGGCCGTGATCCGGGGCGTCGCGCTTCATCACCACCCGGCCGAGCTTCTTCGAGTAGGCGGTGTTGTCGGCCCGGAAGATCTCGATCCCGAGCGCCCCGGCCGGCACCTCCTGATCGAAGATGGTCTGGGCATCGAACGGCCCGTAGTAGCTGCCGACGCCGGCATGGTCGCGGCCGACGATCAGCACGTCGCAACCGGCGTTCTGGCGGAACACGGCGTGCAGCGCCGCCTCGCGCGGCCCGGCGTAGAGCATGTCGAAACCGTAGCCGGTGACCATCACCGAGTTCGGCGGGAAATAGAGCTCGACCATCTTGCGGATGGCGGCGTCGCGCACCTCGGCCGGGATGTCGCCGGCCTTGAGCTTGCCGAGCAGCATGTGGATGAGCACGCCGTCGGCGCGGGACGCGGCCTGCGCCATCTTGCACAGTTCTTCGTGCGCCCGGTGCATGGGATTGCGGGTCTGGAAGGCGACGATTTTCTTCCAGCCGCGCTCGGCGATCTCGTTCCTGATCTCGACGGCGGTGCGGAAGGTGTCGGGGAAGTCCTGCTGGAAATAGCTGAAATTGAGCACGCGGATGGGACCGGAGACGAGGTGGCGGCCCAGCCCCATGAAGGTCGCCACCCCGGGGTGTTTCATGTCGAGGGTGCGAAACACTTGCTCGGTGACCGCGCGCAGCTGTGCTTCGTCGATCGGCTCGACGGCTTCCACATCCTGGATCGCCAGCACCGGATTGCCGGGGAGGTTCGGATCGCGCAGGGCGATGCGGCGGCGGCCCTTGATCGCGTCGAGGTCGTCGGTGCGGTTGACGACCGGGACCGGCCAGAACAGGCCGCTGCCGGTGCGCATCGTCGCCGCGACGCTCAGGGTATCGGCCAGGTTCATGTAACCGGTGAGCGGGTTGAAGTAGCCGGCGCCCAGCATCACCGCGTTGGCGGCGGCGGCGGAATTGAGAGTGAGCGACGGCAGGCCCTCGGCCTCGCGCGACAACTCGTGGTGCTCGGCGACATCGTAGACGAACAGCGGATTCAGGGTGTCCGACCCGTGCGGCTTGATCATTGACGCGCTCTCCAGGAACCTTTAGTCAGTAAGGGGGCGTAACAATAGCGTCCCCGCCGGCCGCTGCCAACCGCGCACCGTTCTCAGCCGGCAGGGGGCGGACGGCGGTCGTGATACTGCGCGCGGCCGTCAATGCGGACGATGTCGCCGACATGCAGGCGGAAGTCGCCGCGGCGCCGGTCGTCGTAATAGAAGCGCAGGGTATGGACGATGGTCGGGAAGGCGATCCGGTCCCAGGGAATCCCGGCCTCGTCGAACAGCTGTACCTCGAGGCTCTCCTCGCTGACCCCGAATCCGCCGTCGAGCATGCGGGCGCGGAACATCATGTACACCTGATTGGCATGCGGCAGCGACAGCAGCGTGTGCAGTTCGACGACCTCGACCCGGGCGTTGGCCTCCTCCAGCGTTTCGCGCATGGCCGCCTCGATCGCGGTCTCGTCGTTCTCCATGAAGCCGGCCGGCAGCGTCCACAACCCGTGGCGCGGTTCGATGGCGCGCCGGCAGAGGAGGATGCGCCCCTGCCACTCGGGGATGCAGCCGGCGACGATCTTGGGATTCTGGTAGTGGACCGCGCCGCAGGCCGGGCAGACGTGCCGCTCGCGATTGTCGCCCTGCGGGATCCTGAACTCTACAGGGCCACCGCAGTGAGGGCAGAACCTCATGCCCGCCGCCTCATTGCAGCAGCGGCTCCAGCGCCGGCCAGACGTTGTCGAGCAGCCGCGGCTGCGCGGCGGCGTTCGGATGCAGGGCGTCGTCCAGCAGCAGTTCGGGATTGCCGGCCACTCCGTCGAGCAGGAAGGCCGACAGTGTCGCGCCGGTCACGTCCGCCACCCGCCGGTACACGTCGGCAAATTCCCGCACGTAGGCCGGTCCATAATTGGGCGGCAGGCGCATGGCGACCAGAAGTACCCGGGAACCGTGCGCCGACAGTTCGTTCACGATGCGCGTGAGGTTCTGCTCCAACGCGGCGAGCGGCTGACCGCGCAGACCATCGTTGGCGCCGAGTTCGACGATCGTCACCTGCGGCCGATGACGCGCCAACGCCGCCGGCAACCGCGCCAGGCCGCCGCCGCTGGTCTCGCCGCTGACGCTCGCGTTGATGACCCGATGCGGGTACCCGGCGGTCCGCAGGCGCTGTTCGAGCCCCGCGACCCAGCCGTCATCGACCGCCATACCGTAGGCGGCGCTCAGGCTGTCGCCGAACACCAGCACCGACGGCTCCGCCGCCGCCACCCCAGCCATCATCGACAACCACCCCGTCAGCAAGAATAGAATTCTGAACATGCCTGAGAGAATCGAACGGTCCACGGTAACGGCGGAAAACCTGGGCAAGACCGTGGCCAGCCCGGAAGGGCCGCTCACGATAATCGATGATATCAGCTTTTCCATCGCCGCCGGCGAGGCCGTGGCCATCGTCGGCGTCTCCGGTTCCGGCAAGTCGACGCTGCTGTCGCTGCTCGCCGGGCTTGACCTGCCATCGCGCGGACGGGTGTTGCTCGATGGCGAGGATATCGGCCGCCACGACGAGGATGGGCGGGCCCGTCTGCGTGCCGCCGCGGTCGGCTTCATCTTCCAGAACTTCCAGCTGCTGCCGGGATTCACCGCCCGCGAGAACGTCATGCTGCCGCTCGAACTTCGCGGTCAGGGCGACGCCGGCGCCATCACCGATCGAGTGCTCGCCAGAGTCGGGTTGCGGCAACGGCTGCGACACTACCCGAACCAGCTCTCCGGCGGCGAACAACAGCGGGTCGCCATCGCCCGTGCCTTCGCGCCCTCGCCCCGCATCCTGTTCGCCGACGAACCGACCGGCAATCTCGATCGCCACACGGGCGGGCTGGTCGCCGATCTGCTCTTCGACCTGCGCCGCGAGGCCGGTACGACCCTGGTCCTCGTCACCCACGACGAGATTCTGGCCGGGTATTGCGATCGCGTGCTGACCCTGGACAACGGGCGCCTCAGGTCGTGAGCGCCGCGAACCTGCCGGTCCTGGCCTGGCGGCAGCTGCGCCGCGACCTGAAGAGCGGGCGCCTGACCGTCATCGGCGGGGCCGTGCTGCTGGCGGTCGCCGCCCTGAGCGCCGTCGGCTTCTTCGTCGCCCGCGTCGAGCAGGCGCTGGCCCGCCAGGGTGCGACGCTGCTCGCCGCCGACCGGGTGATCGAGTCACCCTATCCGATCGCGGACGACCATGTGGTATTCGCCACCGCGCTCGGCCTGCGCACCGCCAGGACCGTAGCCTTCCGCAGCGTCGTCGCGCACGGCGAGCGGCTCGAACTCGCCGAAGTCAAGGCGGTCGGCGCCGGCTACCCGTTGCGCGGCGAGGTACAGACCGCGGACCGGCCGTACGCGCCGGCCATGGTGAGCGGCGGCGTACCCGATCCGGGCACGGTGTGGGCGGAGGGCCGGTTGCTCCAAGCCCTGTCGATCGCGTCCGCCGACGCCATCACGCTGGGGGCGCAGCCGCTCACCGTGGCGCGCGTCCTGGCCCATGAACCGGATCGGGGCGGCGAGTTCTTCGCCATCGCCCCGCGTCTGCTGATGAACCTCGACGACGTCCCCGCCACCGGCCTGCTGCTGCCGGGCAGCCGCGCCACCCATCGCCTCCTGGTGGCGGGTGACACCGCCAGCGTCGAGGCCTTCGCCACCGGGATCGCCGGCCGTCTCGGCCGGCACGAAAAACTGCTCGCCGCCGCCGATGCGCGCCCGGAACTGCGGGTCGCGCTCGAACGCGCCGGCCAGTACCTGGGACTGGCGGCGCTGACCGCGGTCATGCTGGCCGGCATGGCGATGGTGCTGGCGGCACGGCAGTTCGCCGAGCGGCACGTCGACACCGCCGCGATTCTTCGTTGCCTCGGTGCCCGGCAGCGTCTGGTCGCTGCCCTGTTCACGATCGAGATGCTGATGCTGGGCACGGTGACCAGCGCCATCGGCTGCGGGGCCGGTTATCTCGCGCATATGGCCTTGATCGGCCTGTTCGCGGAATTGCCCGCGACCACGCTGCCGCCACCGGCCATCGGTACCGTGCTGACCGCCATCGGCGCCGGCCTGATCGTCCTGATCGGCTTTGCCACCGCGCCGATCCTGGCGCTGGGCCGGGTGCCGCCGCTGCGCGTGCTGCGCCGGGACACGGGACCGCGACCGCCGACGGTGCTCGCGATCGGCGGACTGGCGATCGCCGCGATCCTCGTGCTCGCACCGTGGTCATCCGGAGACCGGCGGATGACCGCCTATGTGCTGGTTTGCACCTTCGTTACCTGCCTGATCCTGGCCGCGACGGCAACCCTGGTCATCCGCTCGCTTCGATCGCTGCGTGGCGCGGGCGGGGCGGCATGGCGCTTCGGACTCGCCGGGCTGGCGCGCCGCGGGAAGGCCGGGGTCGCGCAGATCACCGCCCTCGGCGTGGCGCTCATGGTCATGCTGCTCGCCGCACTCACGCGCACCGATCTGCTGACCGCGTGGCGGGCGAGCATCCCGGAGCGCGCCCCGAACGTCTTCCTGATCAACGTCGCCGGCGGCGACACCGACCGCCTGCGCGCCTTCCTGCGCGGGCGCGGCGCGGTGGCCGCCGACCTGTATCCGATGGTGCGCGGCCGGCTGCTCGCCATCGCCGGCCGCGACCTGCGTCCGGAGGACTATGCCGACGCCCGCGCCCGGCGTCTGGCCGACCGCGAATTCAATCTCTCCTGGGCGCAGGACCTGCAAGCCGACAATCGCATCCGCGCCGGTCGCTGGTGGCTGGCCGGCGCGAGCCGGCCGCAGTTCTCCGTCGAAGCGGGCATTGCCGGGACGCTGGGGATGAAACTCGGCGACGAGTTGCGCTTCCGCATCGGTGACGCCACCGTCGCGGCCCCGATTACCAGCCTGCGCGAGGTCGACTGGTCGTCGTTCAACGCCAACTTCTTCGTGCTCGCCGTGCCCGGCCTGCTGGATGAGTTTCAGGCCACGTGGATCACCAGCTTCCATCTGCCGGCGACGGGCAAACCGCTGCTCAACGAGCTGACACGCGAGTTTCCGAGTGTCACGGTGATCGACATCGAAGCGCTGATGAGCCATGTGCGCGGCGTGATCGACCGCGTCACCGCCGCGGTCGGACGGGTGTTCGCCTTCACGCTCGCGGCCAGCCTGCTCGTCATCTTCGCCGCCCTGCAGACGACGAATGACGAGCGGCGGCGCGAAGCCGCGATGCTCAAGACCCTGGGCGCCCAACGGCGGACCATCCTTGCCGGCATGGCGGTCGAACTCGTCGCCGCCGGTCTCGTCTCGGGGCTCCTTGCCGGCGCCGGCGCCGCGGCAACGAGCTGGCTGCTCGCCGGACAGATATTCCGCATCGCTTACCACCCCAATCCATGGCTGTGGCCGGTGGCACTGGCCGCCGGCGTCGTCGCCATGGTGATCGCGGGCCTCGCCGGGTTGCGCGGCACCGTCAATACCCCGCCGGCCATCGCCCTGCGGCAAACGACCTGAACAACCACTCGCCATGGTCGGGCGACCAATGGCCAGACCGGCCAATCGCCCTTGCTATACTCGCAGCCGTTTTCAGCCGGCATCGATCATGAAATACCGGGGCAGCAGGCAGTTCGAACACGGGCAGCCGGATCGCAGCGGGGTCCTGCTGGTCAATCTGGGCACGCCCGACGCGCCGACGCCGCAGGCGGTGCGCCGTTATCTCGCCGAGTTCCTGGGCGACCCGCGCGTCGTCGAGATGCCGCGGCTGCTCTGGCTGCCCATCCTGCATGGCGTCATCCTCAACGTCCGGCCGCGCCGTTCCGCCCGCGCCTACCGGCAGATCTGGACGGACGAAGGTTCGCCGCTGCTGGCGATCTCCCGCCGTATCGCCTCGGCGCTCCAGTCCACACTCGAGGCCGATGTACCGGGCGGCATGCGGGTCGAACTGGCCATGCGCTACGGCCGGCCGTCGATCGCTGCCGGACTGGACGCCCTGGGCACCGCCGGAGTACGGCGGCTGCTCGTACTGCCACTCTACCCGCAGTACTCGGCCACCACCTCCGGCTCGATCTTCGATGCGATCGTGGAGGTTCTGAAAACCTGGCGCTGGGTGCCGGAACTGCGGACGGTCATGAGTTACCACGACGAACCTTCCTATATCGCCGCCATCGCCGGCCGCGTCCGGGCGCACTGGCGTGAGCAGGGGCGCGGCGATCACCTGCTGATCTCCTTCCACGGCCTGCCCGAGCAATACCTGCATGCCGGCGACCCCTATCACTGCCACTGTCACAAGACCGCCCGCCTGATCGCCGGGGCGCTGGCGCTCGCGCCCGGCGAATGGACGGTCACCTTCCAGTCGCGCTTCGGCCCGAAGAGCTGGCTCAAACCATACACCGAGGCGACCCTGACCGGGCTCGCGGCGGCCGGAACGAAGACGGTCGACGTCGTCTGCCCCGGATTCCCGGCGGACTGCCTCGAGACCCTCGAGGAAATCAGCCTGCGCGGGCGCGACCATTTCATCCGCATGGGTGGCAAGGCGCTGCGCTACATCCCGGCGCTAAATGACGGCGCCGACCACGTCGCCATGCTGGCTGCACTGGTCCGCCGCCACCTGCAGGGCTGGCCCGCCGGTGCCGACACAGACGTGAGGGCCTCGACCAGAAACCTGGCCACAAGGGCCGGCGCGCCTGCTTGACCCCGCGCCCGCCTTACGCCGCCGCCCTGCTGTTTACGGCGCTGGTTCTGTTCTTCGTCGATTTCGACAGCAACTATCGCTGGCGCTTGCTGAAGCCGCTGTTCGACCCGGCGCACGCGCTCTATTTCGGCGCGGTCGCGATCGCACTGGTGCATTGGCAGCCTGCCTTGCGCACGTTGTCCTTCTGGCGGCAGTTGATCGCCATCACGTTGATCGCCGGCAGCGCCGGCGCCTTCATCGAACTCGCACAGGCACCGACCAGCCGGTCAGCAAGTCTGGCCGACATCGGCCGGGACCTGCTCGGTGCGCTGGCGGCCCTGGTCTGTTTCTCGCCGCGCCGCGCCGACATCGGCCGCCTGCCCCGACAGACATTGACGATTTTCGCGGTCGCGGCACTGCTCCTGGTCTGCTACCCGGCGGCGCGCGATCTGCTTGATGCCGCAATCGCCGCTGCCCGGTTTCCGGTGCTGGCGGATTTCTCGACGCCGTTCGAGGCCGACCGCTGGAATCGCGGCGTGGTAGTCCCGAGCCCGGCCGGCGACACCTCGTCGGCCCTGTGCGTGCAGCTGACGACCGAGCGTTATTCCGGCGCCACCATGGATCGGCTGAACGGCGACTGGCGCGGTTACCGCCTGCTGCACCTGCGCCTCTACAACGAAGGTCCGGCGCCACTACCTGTGACGTTGAAGGTATTCGACCTGCGGCACGCGGCGAGCCAGGGCGACTACCATGATCGATACAACCGGGTTTACCAACTGGCGGCTGGCTGGAACACCGTCGAGGTACCGCTCGCCGAAATCGAGCGCGCGCCGCGGCGACGCGCAATGGACCTTCGCCGCATCGCCGAGCTGTCGATCTTCACGGTCGACCTCGATGCGCCGCGGCGCCTTTGCATCGACGACGTCCGCCTGACCAGGTAACCGACCGCGGAACCACCGCGGTCGTCGACCACGGCGACGACGAACTGCGGGCACTCGAAGCCTATCTGGACCGCAAGCCGCCCTTCGACAACTGAGCACGCGGGCAGGCTTCTGGTCTCACGCGGCGATACCGATCATCATTCCGCGGCAGCCGGCAGGGCGAAGACCAGGAGTTGATCGCCGGTCTTGAAGTTGAAGAGGGGATTGCCGCCGGCAGCGACGGCGATGTACTGGCGCCTGCCGACGGCGTAGGAGATTGCAGGGGCATTGACACCGGCCTCGGCATGCCAGGCCCAGAGACGCCGGCCGTCGGTCGTGTCCCAGGCGCCGAAATCGCCACCGCCCTCACCCGCGAACAGCAGGCCACCGGCGGTGGCCAGCACGCCACCGACCAGAGGTTGCGCCGTTTTCACCTGCCAGCGTATGCCGCCGGTGTCCGTGTCGATCGCCGTCAGGGTCCCCCATTGCTCGTCCTCCAAGAGCTCCATGTAGGTGTAGCTCTGCCAGGGCGAGCCGGGTTTCGGCTCCAGGCGCTTGCTGAAGTAACGCGCCGGGTGGTGGATGCCTTCGACGAACAGCAACCGCTCGGCGGCACTGAAAGCAACCGGTGACCACGACGATCCGCCCAGGATCGCGGGCGCGATCTCGACGCCCGCCGCCGTCGGCCGCGAGAACAGGTTCCGCTGCGGGACGAACGGTTCCGACTTGCGGATCAACTTACCCGTCTGCCGGTCGAGCACGTAGACCCAACCCGTTTTGCCCGCCTGCGCGACCGCCGGCAGATCGCGGTCCTCGTGCCGGACGGTCAACAGCACCGGCGGACTGGCGGCGTCATAGCCCCAGCGGTCGTGCGGCACTTGCTGGAAACTCCAGACCAGTTTGCCGGTATCCAGGTTCAGGGCGACGACGCTGCAAGTGTGCAGGTTGTCGCCCGGACGGGTGAGGTCGTCCATCTGCGGTGCCGGGTTGCCCGTGCCAATGAAGAGCAGGCGGCGATCGGGATCGACGGCCGGCGTCGTCCAGACCGATCCGCCGCCCAGACGCCAGCTCTCGTGCCACTGCGCCGCCGACGCCCGCTCGGCGGCGAGGTCGCGGTCGAGTGGGGCGCCGTCCGGGGTCTCCGTCCGCCACTCCCCGGTCCAGTCGACGCCGGGGACCGTGTACCAGCGCCACAACTCGGCGCCGGTCGCGGCGTCATAGGCGGCGAGGAATCCGCGCAGGCCGTGATCGCCGCCCGACAGCCCCACCACCGACAAGGCCGCATCGCCGCTCTTGTCCTTGAGGTCGAGGTGCAGGCCGTAGCCGGTGCCGGTGATGCCGACGAAGACTTTCCCGTCGAACACCTGCGGCGCCATGTTGGCGCCGTAGCCGGTGCCACCGGTGACCTCGGCGTTCCGAAACACCGCCTCGCCGAGCAGCGGCGTCATCACCTCGCGTGCGCCGCTCGCCGGATTGGCGATCTCGACATCAAACACCTTCGCGCCGGTCGCCGCGTCCAGCGCCAGCAGGCGCGCGTCGATGGTCGCCATGTACACCCGGCCACCGGCAACCGTCACGCCGCGGTTGGCCGGGCCGCAACAGAATTCCTGGCGCCGCAGGTCGTGGGAGTAGCGCCACAATTGCCGGCCGGTCGCCGCGTCCAGCGCCAGTACGTCGTTGTAGGGGGTCGAAAGGTACATGACGCCGTCCACGACTATCGGCGTCGCCTGGAAAGAACCCTGCCTGCCGGTGCGCAGCTCCCAGACGAGATCGAGATCGGCGACGTTGCCGCGATAGATCTGTGTCAGCGGGCTGAACCTGGTGTTGGCGTGGTCGTAGCCGTGCAGCGGCCAGTCGCCGGCAGCGGCTACCGGCCCCCATGCCATGAAGGCAATTGCAGCGTGTCCCAGGCGCACAAGCGCGCGAATGATCCTGATGCAGAAAACTTGTCGCTTCGCGGGATTCACACTGCAATTGTACCGCGGTGGGTGATCCGGCGTTTCGTTTGGCTGCACGGAGCGCGTGTAAACCGGATGACAGAAAGCGACCCTCACTGCGCCAGCTTACGCAATCGCAGGGCAGCCCCTGCGCCTTTCTTCGCTGGAAACCGCAGGGCGTGACGGATGATCCATTTCCTTGCCGTCGCAGCGCCCTGCAGCCAGCGTTCGCAGATCTCATAGACCAGCTCTGGATGATCCTTCGCAATATCGCCGAGGTGATTCGCTACGCTGCGACGCACGTACAGGTCCGCGTCATCCATGAGAGCATCAAGAATCGGGAGTACCGGACGTGGGTCTTTCACGAAGGCGGGGATCCGTTTCGCCCATGGCAGTCGTGGGCGCGTGCCTTCGGAACACAGCCTCCGCACATGCGGGTCCGGGTCGCGCGTCCATTCCATGAGGCGCGCGAGCGTGCGATCCGGCCAGCGGATGCAGAACGGGCGAAGGGACAACTCCGCGGAAAACCGTCGGGTGATTTCGTATTGCGCCTGCATGGAAGTCTCGAAAGGGTCGCGCCCGCCGTTGCCGGCGGCATCCAGTCCGTACAAGGCGACAAACGTCACATGCGGCAGATAAAAAAACACCCCGAGACCCAAATCGTTGGTATTTGACAAAGGCGGCGTCAACGAGCGAACGAGGATACCGACGGCCTCCTCGTAGTGATCCGGGAGATGTGTGCGCAGTGTCCGGGCAAGGTGATCCCCGCGTCGGAGCAACGCCAACGGCGCAATCCCCTGCATCGCGTAACGACGAAACGACTGGCCGTCGAACTGCGGATACACGAGACCAATGTTGTGTGCCAGACATTCGACAGCCCCGCTGTCGAGCAAGGTCTTCAATGTGCTCCCTTTTTGGATGGAGCGCGGCGCATCTGGAAGTCGTGGGCAAGTCATCGGCGAAAACCGGCGGTGTCACCTTGCGATTCGGGCGTGATGGCCAGATCCATAGTCATGCCCCGAGGCCCCGCAAACCGGCGACCTCACCGTTGGCTACTCCGCCTGCCGCAGGCGTAACACCGGCAGGACCTCGCCAACTTCCAACCCGCGCCAGTTAGTGACCTTCGGCCGGCCGAAGAATTCGAGCGGCGTGCCCGCGAGGTCGCCGATGACACCCAGCTGGCGCAACACCTCGACCGTCACCGCGTGATCGGCGCGAGCGGCGCCATCGGCGATCTTGATGGCAATGCCGAAGCCGCGGCGGCGCAGCGCCAGCACATGCACTGCCTCGGCCCCGCCCTTGGCGAGCAGGTCGTTGCAACCGGCATGCATCAACGCGAGGTCGAGCCGCTTGAGTCCCGACACCATTTCCGGATGCGACGTCATGGCGTGAAAGATCACGCGGCCCGCATCGCCATAACGGGCATCCGCGACATCCTCGGTGAGCCGCGCGCAGGCACGGGCCAGGGCGGAGAGCGGCACGGCGAAGGTCGGCGCCGAACAGCCGTCGACGCCGGCGGCGATGGCCGATCGCGGCAGCCCGGTGTAGTGGCAGATCGCGTCGAGTATCGCCTGCTGCACGGGATGGTCGGGGTTCAGGTAGCCGTCGATCGGGGCATTGAGCAGGCGGGCGAGCGCCAGCATCCCGGCGTGCTTGCCCGAGCAGTTGTGATGCAGCGGCGTGTAGATGTCCTCGGCGCTCGGCCGCTGGCCTATGGCCTCGAAGTAGAGCGGCGCATGGACGCCGCACTGCAAGGCACGCCGGTCACAGCCGATCTTGCCAAGGATGCCAAGAACGACCTCGACGTGACGCGGCTCCCCGGAGTGGCTGGCGCAGATCACCGCGATCTCCCGGTCAGTGAAGTCGTAACGGGCCACGTCCGGGTGGGCGACGAGCGGCACGACCTGGAACGGCTTGAGACTGGAGCGCCCGAACACCATGGCCGCGGGATCGCCGGCCCAGTACAGCAGGCTGCCGCTGCGATCGGTGACCGCGATCGAGCCGTAGTGCACCGACTCGATGCCACCACCACGGGTGGCGACAGCGAGTGGCTCGTGGGCGGGGAGGGCCGGATCAGCACCCATGACAGTCTGCCCGGTGGCCGCTATGCTGGGCGCCGGTCATCGCGGAGCCCCCACAATGAGCGGACGACTTTTCCGGCAATCGCTTCTCGGCATGGTACTGGCCTCTTCCCTGATCCTCGTCGCCTGCGGCTCCCGGATCAACTCCGGGAACTTCAACCGCATCCAAAACGGCATGAGCGAGCAGGAGGTGATCGCCATCCTCGGCGAGCCATCGACCTCCGACAGCGTCGGCATCGGCCCGTTGTCCGGCACCACCTCGACCTGGACCCACGAGGGCCTCACCATCAGCGTCCAGTTCCTCAACGGCAAGGTCGCCCTCAAGAACCTCACCAAGGAGTCCTGAACGCGCGGCATACGATCCGCCGGTCAGGACAGGGTCACCAGACAGGACGCGAGCGGCCGGCGTGCCGTTCGCGGCACCTCGGCGGGATAGCCGTACCAGAGCAGGCCGACCACGGTCTCGCGCACCGGGTCCGCCCAGATCAGGTCGTAAAAGCGCGGCTCGCGGGTCACCTGGCCGGTCGTCCACTTGACACCGATTTCCTCGCTCCAGAGATAGAGCATCAGGTTCTGGATGGCGCAGCAACAGGCGGCGTAGTCCTCGCGCTCGCGCAGGGCATCGTCGCCGCGCGCGCTGGTGACCGCAACCCAGCCGGGCACGGCGCGCCAACGACGGCGCTTGTCCTCGGCCGCCACCGGTCCCTCCTTGGCGGCCACCAGTTCGGCGTTCAGATCGGCGACGCGCGCCGCCGTCTCCGGCCCGAGCAGGTAGAACCGCCAGGGTTCGGTGAGCCTGTGATTGGGCGCCCAGCGCGCCAGATCGATGGCGCGTCTGATGGTTTCCAGCGGCGGCGCGTCGGGACGAAAGTCGTGGATCGTGCGCCGCGCACCGAGCAATGCAGCCACTGCCGCCGGTGGAGGTATCGCAAGCGAGGGATCGCGCATCTGCCATCTCCCGTCGAAACCGTGTCAACGATCCCGAGTGTCTACTACACTGACCGGAAAACCAAGCCGCGAAGGATCATGCCCCGGAACCACACGTCGCCCGACACCGAAGCACTGCTGCGGACCATCGCCGAGGGCACCGCCCGCGCGACCGGTGCCGACTTCCTGCGCTCTCTGGTGCGGACGGTCGCCGCCACCCTCGACGTGCGCATCGCCTTCGTCGCCGAATTCCTCGACGACAACACCATTGCCAGCATCCTCGCCTGCTGGAACGGCGAAGAGTTCGAGGAACCGAGCCGCTACGACCTCGACGGCACGCCCTGCCAGACCGTACTCGATGGCGAGATCCATTGCTACCCGGATCACGTCATGGACCTGTTTCCGGCGGAGCGCGTTCTCGAGCCCCTGAACATCCGCAGCTATCTCGCCGTGCCCCTGATAGCAAGCAGTGGCGAGGTTATCGGCCACCTGGCGGTGCTCGACGACCAGCCGATGAGCTTTGCGGTCGCCGACCTCGACGTGTTCCGGATATTCGGTGCGCGCGCCGGCGCCGAGATCGAGAGGAAACGCACCGGGGAGGCCGTCATCGCGAGTGAGGAGCGACTGGCGCGCATCCTCGATTCGGCGATGGACGCGATCGTCACCATCGACGCCGATGGCCGGATCACCCTGTTCAACCGCGCCGCCGAGCGGATCTTCGGTTGCGCGGCCGCCTGGGCACTGAACCAGCCCTTGCATCGCTTCCTGTCGAAGCCGCTGCGCGCCCTGATCGATGACCGGCTCGCCCAGGGCGATGGCGGACACGGCAATCTGTGGATCCCCGACGGCCACACCGCCCTGCGCGCCAACGGCGAATCCTTCCCGATCGAGGCGACGCTCTCGAGCCTGGAGGTCGGCGGGCGCCGGTTCCATACCCTCATCCTCCGCGATGTGAACGACCGGCAAATGACCCGCGCCGAGATCGATCAACTGCGCCAGCAAAACGTCTTCCTGCGCGAGGAAATGATGGGGACGGTCGAGTTCGCCGAGATGATCGGCCAGACCCCCGTGATGCGCCAGCTCTTCGCGACCATCGAGACCGTGGCGCGCAGCGATTCGATCGTGCTCATTCACGGCGAGACCGGCACCGGCAAGGAGCAGGTCGCCCAGGCCATACACAATCTCGGCGCGCGCCGGGATCGCCTCCTGGTCAAGATGAACTGTGCGGCCTTGCCGGCGGAACTGATCGAGAGCGAGATGTTCGGGCACGAGAAGGGCGCGTTCACCGGCGCCACCGCCCTGCGCAAGGGCCGCTTCGAGATGGCCGACGGCGGCACACTGTTCCTGGACGAGGTCGGCGAACTGTCGCTGCCGGCGCAGGCCAAGCTGCTGCGGGTGGTGCAGGAGCGGGAATTCGAGCGCGTCGGCGGGTCGCGCACCCTCCGGGTGGACGTGCGCGTGATCGCCGCCAGCAATCGCGATCTGGAGGCGATGGTCAGAAGCGGGGGTTTCCGCGCGGATCTCTACTACCGGCTGAACGTGCTGCCGATCGAGGTGCCGCCACTGCGTGCGCGCGCCGACGACATCCCGCGGCTCGCCCTTCACTTCCTCGACAAGTACGCCCGCAAGCTCGGCAGGTCCTACACCGGCATCGAGACCGGGTCGATGCAGCGGTTGCTGCGCTACCGCTGGCCGGGGAACGTCCGCGAGCTGCAGAACATCATCGAACGGGCGGCCGTCCTGGCGACCGGCAATGTACTGACCATCCGGGATGCCCTCGAGAACACGGCGGCCGATGGCGAGCCCGCGGGTGGCGGCGAGCCGCCGCTGACGATGGACGAGGTCGAGGCCGCGCACGTGCGCAAGGTCTTGCAGCAGTGCCGCTGGGTGATCGAGGGCAAGCGCGGTGCCGCCGCCATCCTCGGCCTGGAGCCGAGCACACTGCGCTACCGGATGCAGAAACTCGGCATCCGGCGACCGGCCGCCGGTTCCGACGACTGAGGCGGTTACCGCCGGATGTTGCGGGTCCGCGGTATTCCGCGGCATGAATCCCGCACCGCCAAACACCAGCCTTTCCGGAAATACCAGCGATATCACCACGATAGGACGACATCCGCACACTGGCACGGGCATTGCCCCATTCCTGTTCCGTGGTTCTGCATTCCGCAGACGCCTGCGCGCACCAAGGGGGGGTCGTGCCCGTGAGTTGTTTTCGCAATGAGGCGGTACCGGTGGCTGGCCGGCGGCCATCCGAGCCCCGCAGGCGGCTGGACGGGCAGCGGGCGCTGATCACCGGCGGCGATTGTGGTCCGGCCGCTGCCGTGGCGATGGAGCTGGCCATGGCCGGGGCCAGCGTCGCCGTCGGTTATTCGCACGGCGCCGAGGCAATCGAACAGGTCGTCCATGCGATCCGTGACCGTGGCGGTTTGGGCTGTGCGGTGCAGGCGGACATCGGCCAGGAACATCAGGTGCAGGCCATGTTCCGCCAGGTTTTCGACAACCTGGGCGGCCTCGACCTCCTCGTGTACGGTACCGAGTCGAACAACCGCGCCCATCTGGTGGACATGCCGCTACGCGAGTGGGATTCCGTCCTGCGCGTCAACCTCACCGGCCTGTTCCTCTGCGCCCGCGAGGCGGCGCGCGAATTCATCCGTGTCGGCGTGCGTGCGGAGCGATCCAGCGCCGCCGGCAAGATCGTCTGCATCACCTCGGTACACGATCGCATCCCCTGGTCCGGCCACGCCCACTACACGGCCGCCATGGGCGGGGTGACCATGCTGATGAAGACCATGGCGCAGGAACTGGCCATGCACAAGGTCCGTGTCAACGCCATCGCCGCGGGTCTGATGCGGACCCCGGCCAACCACGGCCTGTGGTCTTCGGCCGAGCGGGAAGCCGAGGCATTGACCCTCATCCCCTACGGCCGCCTGGGCATGGACAGGGACGTGGCGAAGGCGGCGGTATGGCTGGCCTCGGATGAGGCGGATTACGTCACCGGCGCCACCCTCCGCATCGATGGCGGCATGTCGCTGTACCCCGGTTTCGAGAAACTCCCGTAAAAAAAAGCCCATCCGCGAGGATGGGCTGTTGCGGCCTGGGCCGCGGCGGTCTGCGAGACCTTACCGATTGGCGGGATTGGTCGGCATGAAGCCCGTGTTCTTGTAGAACTGGTTGACCATGTCCTTGTCGGTCCACTTCATGGCCTGCTTCATCTTCGCCAGCTCCACGGCATCGATCATCTTGTCGCCGTTGCTGTCCAGCTCGGCAAAATGATCGACCATGAACGGCTGGAAGCCGACGAAATTCTGGCCCAGCGTGTGGTTCTTGGCCTCCTCCATGCTGACGCCGCCGTCGAAGTTGGCGTCGTACTTGGCCATGATCTCCGTCCAGGGCATGAAACCTTCCGCCGATGCGGCGGCGGCGAACAGGACGCTGAATGCAAGAAGGGTCTTTTTCATGATGGTTTGCTCCTCGATTGCTAAGGGGTTGATGGTTTGAGCGCCATGGGTGGGTTGAGTTGACCCCTGGCTCCCGGCACCCGGGCATTTCCCGGTTGTTGACACCCCTCTATCAAGGGCCGTGCCACTCCGAGAAAGATCAAATAATTGTTTGATAATCAGCAGGTTCGGTTCGTCGTCGAGAGAACGAACCTGGCGCGCAGGTTCACCGTTTACCGCGGCGGGTTGTGGCCCCGCAAAATATCGTGGGGGAGCGAGGGATACGACTCGGGATTTCAGCCGGCGAGCATGCGCATGCCGATCATGGCAACGACGACAGCGAAGATGCGCTTCAGGATCGGCACCGGCAGGCGGTGCGCCACCCGGGCACCGAGCGGCGCGAAGAACACGCTGGCGGCGGCCACCATCAAGGTCGCCGGCCAGTACACGTAGCCGCTGCTCAAGTCCGGGAGCTTTGCCTCGCCCCAACCGGCATACAGGTGTCCGATCGAACCTGCCAGCGTGATCGGCAGTCCCACCGCCGCCGAGGTCGCCACCGCCTCGCGGATGCCGACGTTGCACCAAAGGAGAAATGGCACCGTCAGCGTGCCGCCGCCAATGCCGAGTACGGCGGAGGCCGTACCGATCCCGGCGCCAGTGGTCCACATCGCCGTCGTGCCCGGCAGCCGGCGCTGCGGTCTGGGTTTCAGACCTGCGGCCATCTGTGCGGCCACGAAGATTTCGAACAGGCCAAAGACCGTGCGCAGCGTCGCCGTCGGCATAGAGTCAGCAATCAGACCGCCCAGCAGACCGCCCAGCAGGACACCAGGGGCCAGCGACCGGAATGCCGCCCATTGCACGGCGCCGTGGCGATGATGGGCGAGGGTCGAAGTGCCGGCGGTGAACACCGCGGTGGCGAGCGAGGTGCCGACAGCCAGATGCATCGTGACCTCCGGCGGGAACTGTTGCCAGACGTAGAGAAAGTACAGCGCCGGGACCACGACGATGCCGCCACCCAGACCCAGCAGCCCGCCCAGGAATCCGGCGCAGACCCCGAGCGCCAGGTAGAGGACGATCACGGACATTGGTGCCCGCCATCCGGTTTATTCGCGCCAGGCCGCATCGGCGCATTCTATAGCGACCACGACCGGGAAGGCCCGCCCGTCACTCAATTGACAGGCCAATAGTCCCCCCGCTACCGTTTGGCCAATCCGCCCCGCAGGGAAAGCCCTGCCATGCGGGCACGAGCGACTGCCGCGCAAGAAGGCTATCTTCGTTATCGAATGAGGAGGATCCCATGACAACAGTCGAGACAATTGAGCGCGCCATTGAACAGCTTCCCCCTGATGAGCTTGCGAAGTTGCGACGCTGGTTCCTGGAGTTTGATGCTGCTGCTTGGGATGCTCAGATTGAGGCCGACGCTGCCGCCGGAAAATTCGATGCCTTAGCTGATGAGGCTCTAGCTGAATATCGCAATGGCAAGGCGCGTGAGATTTGAGACATTTCACGTCAAGTCAATTTTGGCGCTGTTTCGATGCCCTGCCAATCGACATCCAGGATCTCGCCCGACGTAACTACGCTCTACTCAAGCAGAATCCAGCGCACCCGTCCCTACGATTCAAATCCGTACATGGCGGACGCTTCCGCAGCGTCCGGGTCGGAATTCATCACCGTGCCCTTGGCGTTCCAGTCCCAGAGGGAGTGCAGTGGTTCTGGATCGGACCGCACGCTGAGTATGACAAGTTCTTTGGCTAACCATTCGTCGAAATGCCTTTGCCCAGTCACTTAATTCGTCATTGTCTTGAGGTAGCCTCCGACCGCTCCTTCGGTGCCTGTTTTGAACGCCTTGGGTTCCAAATCCAAGGGGCACGTCGAAGATAAAGGCATTGCCTTCGTTCCCATGAAAAATCTTGCCGGCCGACAAGGGGAGGCGCTAGAATCGCCGCCCCTTGTCAGTCAATCCAGAGCCGCTCGTGGCCCTGGGGTCTGGTTAGGCCAATCAGGAATCCGCACATGAAGCCCGAAATCCATCCCGCCTACGCAGAGGTCGCCGTCACCTGCAGTTGCGGCAATTCCTTCACGACGCGTTCGACCGTCGGCAAGCCGCAGTTGCACATCGAGGTCTGCTCGGCCTGCCACCCGTTCTATACGGGTCGCCAGAAGCTGATGGACACCGCCGGGCGGGTCGACAAATTCCGCCGCAAGTACGGCATGAAATAGCCGGCGATTCATGGCCGTCCGCAAAAAAGGCGCCGCTGGCGCCTTTTTTATCGCCCTTGCGATCGCCGCCGCGGCTTTTGGGTGGCGCCCTCAGACCGATACAGCGGCGAGCCGCTGCGAGCCGGCGCGGATCGACGAGGCCGCCGCGGTCAAAATGGTGGTCGATGGCGATACCCTTGAGCTCACCGATGGCCGGCGGGTGCGATTGATCGGCATCAACACCCCGGAGCTTCGCCATCGCGATCGTGGCGAAGAACCCCTGGCGCGCGAGGCGCTGGAGCAGCTCGAACGGCAGGTAGCCCCCGGGGACACCGTGGGCCTGGAATACGACCGGCAGCGCAGGGATCGCTATGGGCGCCTGTTGGCGCACGTCTATCGCAGTGACCGGACCAACGTGCAGGCGGAGCTGCTCGACGCGGGTTACGCCTTCACCCTCATCGTTCCGCCGAACCTCGCGCACCTCGGCTGTTACGGCAAGGCCGAGGACTCGGCGCGCGCCGATCGTCGCGGCATCTGGCGGATACCGGACTTCGCGCCGCTCAGGGCCGTCGACCTCCATCGCGGTGACGGCGGTTTCAAGCGGGTCGAGGGCCGGATCACCCGCGTTCGCGAACGACGAAACGACATCGAAATCGAACTCGACGGCAAACTCTTGCTCTTGGTCGAGGGCCGCGATCTCAAGTATTTTGGACATGCCGATTTTTCCGGCTGGCGGGATCGCACGATTACCGTGCGCGGTTATGTGATCGCCCGCGGGCGGCGGCTCGTCATGCCATTGCGCCACCCGGAGGCCGTGGAAGACCTGAACTGACATCGGGAAGACAGCCATGAAACGATTGCAGGCATTGCTGGCCGTCGCGGGCGCCTTCGCCGGGCTCGGCGGCTGCGCGACGAATCCGGTCACCGGACAACAGGATTTCGTGCTCATGTCGGAGACGCAGGAGCTCGGCCTCGGCAGCGAATCGCATGCCGAGGTCCTCAAGGAATACGGCGAGTACGACGACCCGGCCCTGCAGCGCTACGTGCAGCAGACCGGCGAGCGGCTCGCCGCCACCAGCCATCGCGCCGACCTGGTGTACCGATTCACCGTCCTCGACAGTCAGGAGGTCAATGCCTTCGCCCTGCCGGGCGGCTATATCTACATCACCCGCGGCCTGCTCGCGCATCTAAACTCCGAGGCCGAACTCGCGGCCGTGCTCGGTCACGAGATCGGGCACGTCACCGCCCGCCACAGCGTCCGCCAGTACACGGCCACCCAGGCCGCCGGGATCGGCGCCACCATCGGTGCGATTTTTCTGCCGGAACTCCGCACCGCCGCCGGCAACCAGCTCGTCAATGTCTTCGGGACCGCGCTGCTGCGCGGCTACGGGCGCGAGCACGAACTGGAAGCCGATCGGCTGGGCGCACAGTACATCGCCCGCCAGGGCTACCAACCGCTCGCCATGATCGACGTCCTGCGCACGCTCAAGGGACACGAGCAGCGGGAGATCGAGCTTGCCCGCCGCGAGGGCCGCGAGCCGCGCGCCTACCACGGCATATTCTCGACCCATCCCGACAGCGACACCCGGCTCAAGGAAGTCGTCGGTGAGGCCAACGCGCTGCGGCCGGCGGGCATGCCGCAGCTCGGCCGCGAGCAGTTCCTGGCGGCGATCGACGGCCTGATCGTCGGCGACAGTCCGCGGGAAGGATTCGCCCGCGGCGACAGCTTCTATCACCCGCAGCTGCAGTTCGCGTTGCGCTTCCCGGCCGGATGGACGATCAAGAACCGGCCGGATCGCCTGCTGTTCCTTGCGCCGCAGGGCGCCGCAATGCTGCAGCTCACCGCCGAGGATCTGAACAAGCGGCTGGCCCCGCGCGATTACCTCACAGATCGCCTGCGGCTTTCAGGCCTGTTCGCGGAGGGCGCGATCAGCCCGGCGGGACTGCCCGGCCACAGTGCAGTGGCCAAGGTCACGACGCCGGCCGGACGTCGCGAAATGCGTTTCGCCGTGGTGTACTGGGACAACAAGGCCTACATCTTCGCCGGGGCCGTCGATGAGCGCGCCAATATCGCCGTCTACGACACGGCGTTCCTCGATACCATCCGCAGCTTCCATCCGATTGGTCCGCGAGAGCAGGGACTGATGACACCGTTGCGCATTCATCTGGCGACCGTCACCCCGGGCATGAGTTTCCAGGCCCTCGCCCGCGAATCGCCGCTGCCCAACGATGCCGAGGCGCAGTTGCGGCTGCTCAATGGGCGGTATCCGGCCGGCGAGCCGCAGCCTGGCGAGGTGTTGAAACTGATCAGGTAAGGGGGGCGGGGAGTTACGTCCATTTATTGATTTTTTTCTTATTTCGATGGCCTAACTTCTTGCCGGGGAATCCTTCTCCCGGATTATCCACACATGCTGTGGATAAGGTTGTTGACTTGTTGCGCCAAGTTGCAAGAAATGGCCGTTTTGACGCCCTTGGTCATAAATCTGTCAATTTTTAGCCGGTTTTACATCTTATTGTTTTAATTGATAATTTAGTAGTCCGTCGGCGCGAGCGTGGGAATTCCCCCGTGCCGACAATGGGTTGCGTGCGCGGCCCGTCGCCGATGTGCATAAGAACCAGCGGGAACTTTCACCGGGCAGGGCAATCTGATTTACCACGTTCCTCACGAACGTGCCCGTCATCTCCTCCCTTTGACGGGCTCCCACGCCCGGTCTCCCCAACCGGGCCTAAATTGGCCCCGGGAAAAAATTTCCCCCTTATTGCTTCCCGGGGCCTTCTTTTTTTCTCCGTGGATTGGTTGCCACGAACACGCGGCGCAAGCCGTGCCAGGCGTGCCGGATTGGTGTATCCTCACGCCGCCTTTCTCACCTGCTCCGAACCTTTAGTTAAAAATCGCGAAACTGTCCCAAGGACCCGCCATGACGCTCCTCGCCCGTTCAGCCACCGTGTTTCTGGTTCTGGCCATGACCCCCGCCCCGGCGCTGGCCGGTGATGGCGCGCAGAAGGCAGCGGTCTGCGCCGGCTGCCATGGCGCGGACGGCAACAGTCCGAACCCCGAATGGCCCAAGCTCGCCGGCCAGCATGCCGGGTATCTGCGCGCCCAGGCCACCGCCTTCCGGGACGGCGCCCGGCAGAATGCGATGATGAGCCCGATGGCGGCCAACCTGACCGACGCCGACATCGCCGACATCGCCGATCATTTTGCCGCGCAAAAGATCAAGCCGGGCACCGCCAGGGCAGACCTCGTGGCGACGGGCGAACAGTTGTATCGCGGCGGCAACGGTCAGAACGGCATCCCCGCCTGCATGAGCTGCCACAGCCCGACCGGTGCCGGCAATCCCGCCGCCGGTTATCCGGCCGTCGGCGGCCAACACGCCGTCTACACCGCGAAACAACTCACCGCCTACAAGAACGGTGAGCGGACCACCGACGTGAACGCCGTGATGCGCACGATCGCAGGGCGCATGTCCGCCGCCGAAATCGAGGCGGTGGCCTCCTACATCGAGGGACTGCACTGACGGCAGGGGCCGGCGGGCGCCACCGCATGGCCTGCCCGCCATTCACGGCTTCCTGATCACCAAACCGGCCGGGGTCCTTGAAGATGGGGAGCCAATCGGCAGGCCGAACTGCCGGCGTTCAGTGGCTCGCCTTCCTGGGCGCCATGAATCTGGCCATCATCCTGCTGGTCGGGCTGGCCATGGCCGCGGTCATCGGCACCGTCCTGCGGCAGAATCAGGCGTATCCGGATTACCTCATCAAGTTCGGGCCGTTCTGGCATGAGGTGTTCCGCGACCTCGGGCTCTACGACGTCTACACCTCCTCGGGTTTTCTCGTCATCCTCGCCTTCCTGGTGGCCTCGACCGGCGTGTGCCTGTGGCGCAACGCGCCGCGGATGATCAAGGCCGTCAACCAGTTCCATGTCGGGATGCCGACCGCGAGCCTGCGGCGGCTGCGGCATCGGTCCGAGTGGACATCCGCCACGGCCTGCGAACCCCTTGCCGCGGCCGTCGCCGCCCGGTTGCGGGGCTGCAACTACCGGACCCGCACGCGTCCGGGGACCGACCGCACGATCATCGCGGCGATGCGGGGCGCGAGCGGCCGCCTCGGTTACGTCTGCACCCACGCCGCGATCGTCATCATCTGCCTGGGCGGACTGATCGACGGCAACCTGCCCTTGAAACTGGGCACCCTCCTCGGGCGGGTCGAGGCCGAGACCCGCGACCTCCCGCTCGCTGATGTCCCTGATTCGGCCTGGCTGCCGGTCGACAACGGGTCGTTCCGTGCCAGTGTCACGATTCCGGAAGGCGACACCGTGCGGGCGGCATTTGTCGGCATGGGCGCGGGTTACCTGGTGCAGCCGCTGCCCTTCGCCATCACCCTCCGCGACTTCCGCATCGAGCATTACCCGACCGGCCAGCCGAAGTCCTTTGCCAGCGATCTCGTCGTCACCGGCCCCGATCTCGGTATTGAGCGCACCATCGAGGTCAATCATCCGCTCAAGGTCGGCGGCTATACCCTGTATCAGGCGAGTTTCGGCGATGGCGGTTCCCGGCTGTCCATCCGGCTGCGTCCGCTGGACAGCGATGCGGACCACATGCTGGCCGGGACGGTGAATTCGACGCTGCCCTGGCCGGGGCATGAGGACCTGCGCTTGGAACTGACCGATTTCCGCGCCTTCAACGTCAATCCCGCGGCGCCGGCGGGCGCCGATGCCAACGTACCGGACCGCCGCTTCCAGAACGCGGGGCCGAGTTTCACTTTCAAGCTGCGCCGTGCCGACGGCCAGGCGCGCGAGTACGTGAACTACATGCTGCCGGTGACCATCGGCGATCGGCGCGTCCTGCTCTCCGGCATGCGTGAATCGCCGGCCGAGGAATTCCGCTATCTCCATATCCCGGTCGATGCGGGCGGGGGCGCCGAACGATTCCTCGCCTTCGTCCGCGCCCTGCGCAACCCTGCCATCGCCGCAACCATCGCCGCCGCGGTCATCGACGGCTCGGTGACCACCGCGGCCACTCCCGACCAGCGCCGAAACCTCGAACAGGCCGTGTACCGCCTGATCGATTTCTTCAACTCGGGCGGCTTCGATGCCGTCGCCGATTTCATCGCCACCGCGGTGCCGGCCGAGCATCGCGATGCCGCCGGCGACGCCTATTTCAAGATGCTGCGCCTGGCCCTCTTCGAGATCTATCGCACCCTGCCGGTCGATGACGGGACGACGGTCGGCGACGATCGCGATCTGCGCTTCTTCGATGATGCGGTCGCGGCCGCCACCGCGCTGCCGATCTACGGTTCACCGGCCTATCTGCAGTTGCATGGATTCGAGGAGGTGCAGGCCTCGGGCTTGCAGATCACCCGCGCACCGGGCATAAATATCGTCTATCTCGGGTTCACGCTGCTGACCGTCGGCGTTTTCCTGATGTTCTACGTCCCGCACCGGCAGGTGTGGGCGGTGATCGAGCGGCGGGCGAATGAAACACGGCTGTTGCTGGCCGGTCGCAGCATCCGCCACGAGCGCGATTTCGACGGCGAGTTCGCAAACCTGCTGCGGGTCGTCGGGGCGATCCCCGGCCTGGCGCGGCATGGTCCCGGCGAAACCAAAGAATAATGCGACGGTCGGAACCCCTTGAGCAACGATGACTTCGTACCATGAACGATGACCACTGCCGTCAGCATACTTGAACCGCTGCTGAACCAGCCGGTCGCCACCGCGAAAAGGTCGTGGTCGCAGCTGGCGTTCGAACTGGCGATCTTGGCGGCAGCCTTGTTCGTCACCTTCCGCTACCGCGCGGTGCTTGACGCCTACGAGGTCGGGATAACCATCGGGACGGGACTCGGCATCTGCGCCCTTGCCCGCCAGTTTGCGGCCGTCCGGCCGCTCGTCGTCGCGGTTGCGGTCCTGAGCCTGTCGGCACTGTGGCTCTATGGCGGCGATCTCGCCAGCGGCGACCGGCGGCCGTTGTTGCACTATCTGCTCGGCAGCGAGGCCGCCATTCTGTGGATGAGCGGCCTGTTCATCGCCGCCCATCTCGCCTACCTCCTGCACTGGCTGACCCTGGCCCCGCGCCTCGGCACTGCGGCCAGCGGCCTCACCTGGGGCGCGATCGCCGCCGGACTGACCGGACTGATGGTTCGCTGGCACGAGTCCTATCTTCTGAGCCCCGAAATCGGACACATCCCGATCAGCAACCTCTACGAGGTCTTCATCCTCTTCTGCCTGACGACGGGCCTCATCTACCTGCACTACGAATCGCGCTATGCGGTGCGGACGCTGGGCGCGCCGGTGATGTCGATCGTGACCGCCGCCGTGGGCTTCCTGCTCTGGTACACCTTCGCGCGCGGCGCGCACGAGATCCAGCCCCTGGTCCCGGCGCTCAACAGCTACTGGATGAAGATCCACGTGCCCGCCAACTTCATCGGCTATGGCTGCTTTGCGCTCGCCGCCATGGTATCGGTGGCCTATCTGCTGCGCGACCGGCCGCGGGTATCGGGACTGGTTGCCCGGCTGCCGGTGGCGCCCGCCATCGACGATCTGGCCTACAAGGCGATCGCGCTCGGCTTCGCCTTCTTCACCGTCGCCACCATCCTGGGCGCGCTGTGGGCGGCGGAGGCATGGGGCGGCTACTGGTCATGGGATCCGAAGGAGACCTGGGCGCTGATCGTCTGGCTCAACTACGCGGCCTGGTTGCACCAGCGCATCGCCCACGGCCGGCAGGGCCGCGTCATGGCCTGGTGGGCGGTCGCCGGGCTGTTGGTCACCCTGTTCGCCTTCCTCGGCGTCAATCTCTGGCTGTCCGGCCTCCATTCCTATGGCGGACTCTGATTCATACCAATCCATCGAGGTGTCATGATGAAAGCGGCAATACGACTGGCGGCCCTGGTACTGTTCATGATCACCGCCATGGCGGTCGCCGCCGCCGATGCGGCGGCGCCCGAAGAAGGCCGGGATTACAAACCGGTCAATCCGCCACAGGCCACCAAGAGCGGCGACAGGATCGAGGTGCTGGAGATCTTCTGGTACGGCTGCCCGCACTGCTACCAATTCGAACCGAAACTCCGGGAATGGCTGGCGCACAAGCCCGAGGATGTCGAGTTCCGCCGCATGCCGGCCATCTTCCGCGAGGCCTGGGTGCCGGCCGCCAAGGCCTATTTCACGGCCGAGGCCCTCGGCATGCTCGACCAGTTCCATGCCGCGGCCTTCAACGCCATTCACGAGAAGAAGCGCAAATTCCCGACCGCCGAGGCCTGGGCCGAACTGTTCGCGGAGCTGGGCGTGTCCAGGGACGACTTCGCTGCCGCCTACGATTCCTTCACCGTCGACGGCAAGTGGCGGGAGGCCGCGCAACTCAGCCAGGCCTACGGCATCGCCGGCGTACCGGCGCTGGTCATCAACGGCAGGTACCAGACCTCCGGCGGCATGGCCGACAGCTACGAGGATCTGCTCAAGACCGTCGATGCCCTGATCGCCAAGGCCCGCCAAGAGTCGGCGCCGAAGCCATGACTGGTTGAAGATTGAGCGAGAAGGCCGCCAGCGAACGCCTGCAGGCGGAGGTCAACCGCCTCCACCGGGTCCTGCTGCGCCTGGCCTTTGCCTTTCAGGGTCACAGCCCCGAACTCGACCAGCAGCTCAGCCGGCTCGGCAATGCCCTGCGCAACGGCGATCGCCGGGTCAATATCCCGAAGCTGATCGACGAGGTCGTCGGTGCCATCGGCGCCCTCGATCTCAAGGCGGGCAAACCGGCGAAGACCGCCGCTGCGGGCGAAGGGGATGCGGAACCGGCCGGCGGCATGGATCTGCTGAAGCTGGGTTTCGACCGCTTCCTGGAGAAATTCGCCCTGCCGGAGGCGCTCATCGCCCCGATGAAGGCGCTGCGCGAGCGGATCCACGAAGCCGAGCGTCGGCGCGCGGTGCTGCGCCTGATCGAGGAGGCGGCGGTGTTGCTGTCCGGCGGCGTCGTTGTCCCGCCGTCGTTGCCGGCGGCCGCCGCACCGGAGGCCATTGCGCAGACCACGCTCGCGAAGGTGGAAGCGGCCGGTACTCAGGCCGCCGTCGAAACGGAACTGGCGCGATCGCTGCTGCTCGAGCTGCTGAACAAGGTCAATCTGCCGATCGATCTGTACTCCCAGGCCCAGCAACTGCGCCTGGCGCTCGAACAGGGACGGCCGGCGGACGAAACCCGGCGCACCGGTAACGCCATCGTCCAGCTGGTGCAGGTCGCCCAGGCGCGGTCACAGCGCGAACTCGACGAGCTCGGCAACTTCCTCCGCCAGGTCATCGAGGGACTGGATGCGCTGCGCCAGCAGATGGAGGCGGCCGGACAGTCGCGCGCCGAATCGCTCCGTGACAGCCAGGCGCTGAGCCAGTCGGTCGCCGACCGGATGCAGGACATCCACGTCAACGTCGAGCAGGCCACCGATATCCAGCAGTTGAAGACCTGCATCAACACCGAGATCGAGGCCATCCGCAGCAACGTCGAGTCGTTCGTGCACAGCGAGCGGCGCCGGCACCGCGAGGCCGAGCAGGCGGTCAGCCAGCTCTCGGTCCAGCTCCAGGAACTCGAAGGCGAAACCGTGCGGCTGCGCGAGGGCATCGAGCAGGAGCGCTCGCGGGCGGTGCGCGACCCGCTGACCGGGCTCGCCAACCGCCTCGGTCTCGACGAATACATGAGCGCCGAGTACCAGCGCTGGCGGAACTGCCGCGACGGCCTGACCGTGGCGGTATTCGACATCGATCGATTCAAGTCGATCAACGATACCTACGGCCACGCGGCCGGCGACCGCGTGCTGAAGACCGTCGCCGAGCAGTTCCGCGCCCAGGTCCGGCAGACGGACTTCATCGCCCGCTTCGGCGGCGAGGAATTCGTGTTGATCCTGGCGCGGGCGACGCTCAGGGACGGCCTCGCCATCGCTGAGAAGCTGCGGCGGCACATCGAGGACTGCAAGTTCCATTACCGCGACGCCTCGGTGCCGGTCACGGTCTCCTGTGGAATCGCTGAATTCCGCAACGGTGACAGCCCCGACTCGGTCTTCGAGCGCGCCGATCAGGCGCTCTACCGCGCCAAGAATTCCGGCCGCAACCAGTGCCGCACGGAGGCGGACACCACTGTGCCGCCGACGGTCAACGCCGCAGGTTGAGCGGGTCCTCCGGATTGACGCCGTCCATGAACGGACGCCGCCGATCCATGCTCGTCACCTGGTACACCTTCCCTATCCAGTTGCTCAGCACCGCCTCGGCGGTGTCGTGCCAGGTATTGTCCAGTTCGGGCACGATGATCGCCTCCGGCAGTTCGGGCGCCGGATCGCCCCGGCGGCGGGCTGCCACCACCGCCGCGGCGTGCTCGCCGAGTACGGCGGCGACGCGGGGCGGGAAATAGTTGTCGATGAGCGGCGGATAATCGTCGCGCAGACCGGCGGCATAGCACCCGACCTCGCGCTTGTATTCCTTGAGCAGGCTGATCGTGTCGTACTCCGGATGCCCCTGGAAGAAGACGAGCCGGAACCGGTCGGGGCTGACCGCCAGATGCACGCCCGCCGCCTCGCTTTCGACCAGGACCCTGAGGCCGGCCGCCAGGAACTGCTCGCGATCGATCTGGTTGAAGCGCGAGTGCGGCACGTCGAATCGCGTGTTGACGTCGGCCACCAGCGGGTGGCGCCGATCCACGACCCGATGTGAATAGACACCCCAGCGCTTGGCCGGCAGCGGCCGTCGCCGCTGCCCGTAGCGGAACTGCATGACCGCATGGGTGGCGAGGCAGGAGCAGAGCGTCGACGTCACGTTGTCGTAGGCCCAGTTGATCACCTCGATGAGCGGTGCCCAGAACGGTTCGAGGGCGAGGTCCGGTTGGGTGACATTGGCGCCGGTGATGATCAGGGCGTCGAGTCCGGCCGCCTTGATCGCATCGAAGGTCTCGTAGTGCCGGGCGATGTGGGCACGCGCCTCGGCGCCGCGCTCCAGGCCGTCGAGGGTGAACGGGTGCATGTAAAACTGGGCGATCTGGTTGCTCTCGCCGACCAGCCGGAAGAACTGCCGCTCGGTCGCCTCCAGCGCCTTGTCCGGCATCATGTTGAGCAGGCCGATGTGCAGTTCGCGGATGTCCTGGTGCACGGCCAGATCGGCGGCTATGACGGTCTCGCCCTCGCGATCCAGGACCGCGAAGGTGGGCAGCGAGGAATGCGCAACCAGCGGCATGAAGTCGCCGTCTCAGCCCGGGGCCGGCGGCGCCGCGATGGCCCGTTCCAACAGCGCCAGGACATCGGCCTCGTCGCGCACTGCCGCCAGATCGCCGGTGGTAACCGTGTAACCGTACTGCGCCGCCAGCGCCTGGTAACGCGGCAGGCGCGACCGGAACAGGTGTGGGAAGACCCAGCGCACGAAATCGTCCGGATCGATCAGCGCCACGTAGGGCAGCGCCCGCTCGCGCATGTAGACGGCGAGCTGTTCATCGAGGAACGCCTCGCGGTAGTAGAGCGGCTTCGGATCGGCCTCGGCCCGCCCGATGAGTTGGCGCTCGTCGCGCTCGGTCGCCTTGATATAGAGGATCAGCGTATGTTCCGCCAGGATCCGCATGACCTCGGGATCGTCGAGTTCGCAGACACTGCCGCCGGCGTCGTTCACGAAATGATCGTAACCGTAGATCTCGCGCGCCTTGTAGACAAACTCGGGGACGTCCTTCATCGCCGCGATCTCGGCCTCGCGGTGCAAGGCCTGGCGCCGCTTGAATTCGGTGAGGTCGAGGCCGCCGCGCTCCGGATCGCCGAGCTTGCCGAGGAAGGTCGACACCGGCTTCAGATTGTCGACGGTGATGTTGTTGGCGACATAGATCGAATCCGACCGCAGCAGGTCGCGCAGGAACGGGATGCGCATCGCCTGCGCCTTGATGTTGTCGAGGATCGGTTCATCAAGATAGCGGGTGCCGATGCGGTAATCACCGGAATAGTGGAACCAGTGGCTCTGACGCAGCACCTGCGCCAGGCGTGTCTTGCCGACGCCGGACATCCCCAGCAGGGTGATGGCCCTGTTCGGCCAGGCGCGAAACTGCTCGATGGTCAGTCGCAAAGGCGGTCTCCCCGTCCCGGCCTCGTTGTCAGTCGGCGCATGTTAGCGCAGCCCGGCATTCGCACCCAGAGGACTAACGCCCGCGCCGCTGGCGGCGGCCGCTGACGCGACGCGGCGGGTGATCGGCCGCGGTCTGCCGCCCCCGCGCATGTTGGGTCCGGAACGGCGCCGGCCGCACCGCTGGTGCGCCGCCGTCGGCCGGTTGCCACGCCGGGATCAGTTGGTGCTTGCCATTGCCGATCAGGTCGGCGCGCCCCATGCGCCGCAGGGCCTCCCGCAGCAGTGGCCAGTTGGCGGGGTCGTGCCAGCGCAGGAAGGCCTTGTGCAGGCGCCGGACCTTGAGCCCGCGCGGTACGATGACCTCGGCGCCGGTCCGCGTCACCTTGTGCAGCGGGTCCCTGCCGCTGTGGTACATGGCCGTCGCCAGGGCCATCGGCGAGGGCAGGAAGGCCTGCACCTGATCGGCGCGATAGCCGTTCTTCTTCAGCCACAGCGCCAGCTCGAGCATGTCGGCGTCGGTGGTCCCGGGGTGGGCGGCGATGAAATACGGGATCAGGTACTGCTCCTTGCCCACCGCCTTCGAGTATTGATCGAACAGCTGCCGGAAGCGGTAATAGGTGGACACGCCGGGCTTCATCATTTTCGACAGCGGCCCCTCGGCGATGTGCTCGGGCGCTATCTTGAGATAGCCGCCGACATGGTTCTGGACCAGCTCGCGGACATACTCGGGCGACCGCACGGCGAGGTCGTAGCGTACGCCGGAACCGATCAGCACCTTCTTGACGCCGGGCACGGCGCGCGCCCGCCGGTAGAGATCGATGAGCGGCGCGTGGTCGGTGTCGAGGTTCTTGCAGATCCCCGGATAGACACAGGACAGGCGGCGACAACTGGCCTCGATTTCACGGTCCTTGCAGGCCAGCCGCCACATGTTGGCGGTCGGTCCGCCGAGATCGGATATGACGCCGGTGAAGCCCGGGACCGTATCGCGGATCGTCTCGATCTCGCGGACGATGGAGTCCGCGGAACGACTCTGGATGACGCGGCCCTCGTGCTCGGTGATCGAGCAGAAGGTGCAGCCGCCGAAGCAGCCGCGCATGATGGCGATGGAGAACCGGATCATCTCATAGGCAGGAATCCTGAGGCCCGCGTACGCCGGGTGCGGCTGGCGCTTGAATGGCAGGTCGTAGATCGCATCCAGTTCCGCCGATGTCAGCGGCAGTGGCGGCGGATTGATCCACAGGTCGCGGTCACCATGGCGCTGCACCAATGCCCGCGCGTTGCCGGGATTGGATTCGAGATGCACGACGCGCGACGCATGGGCATAGAGCACCGGGTCGTCGCGTACCTCCTCGTAGGCGGGTAGCCGCACGACCGTCCGCTCCCGATCGTCGGCGGCAACCTTGCTCAGGAAGCGGACGACCGGGCGTGCGGCGGCGGTGGCCGGCAGTGACCGCTCGGGACTCATGGCATAGGGATCGACGGGCTGCCCCGGCGGTCCGGGCAGATCGATGCGGGTCGAATCGATTACCGTCCAGTCGGGACGTGGGTCACGAACCGCGAAGGCGGAGCCGCGCAGATCGGATATCGTCGACAGCTCTACCCTGCGCGCCAGCCGGTGCGCGAGTTCGACCACGGCCCGTTCGGCATTGCCATACAGGAGCAGATCGGCCTTGGCGTCAAACAGAATCGATCGACGCACCTGCTCGGACCAGTAGTCATAGTGTGCGATCCGGCGCAGTGAGGCCTCGATGCCGCCAAGCACGATGGGCACGTCGGGGAAGGCCTGCCGCAATCGCTGCGCATAGACGATGACGGAGCGATCCGGGCGGCGTCCCGCCAGTCCACCCGGGGTGTAGGCGTCGTCCGAGCGGCGGCGCCGGTCGGCCGTGTACCTATTGACCATGGAATCCATGTTGCCGGCGGTCACGCCGAAGAAGAACGCCGGCCGGCCGAGCGCCGTGAAGGCATCCGCGCTCTGCCAGTCCGGTTGCGCAATCACGCCAACCCTGAAACCCTGGGCCTCCAGCACACGGCCGATCACGGCGACACCGAAACTCGGGTGGTCCACATAGGCGTCACCGCTGACGAGGATGATGTCGCACTGATCCCAGCCGAGCGCCTCCATCTCGGCGCGGGACATCGGCAGATAGGGCGCCGGCGTCAGCCGGTGCGCCCAGTATTTACGACAAGCGAACAGCCCGGTAGGCATGGCGGCATTAAAGCACTGGGCGTGAAAGGCGCCAATCTATTCGACGCCGATCAACGGCCACGGGGTTGAAACTTTCGCACCGGCGCGACGTCCAATCCCCCGGTAAGAGTTCCCTGGGTACCAGTCTGGCAACGACAAACGGAGCAACCATGACCCCGAACCATCCCGATGAAGCACTTCAGCAGACTTACTATCGCGGGCTCGGCAGCGTGAACGCGATGCCCGGCGAGCGTGTCGATGACGACAGCCAGCGCGCCGGGAAGCGAACCCCGGATCGGCAGCAGCGGGACTACACCGACCGCATCATCCTGTCCTGAATCCGGCTCGCGAATCCTCAGGACTTGGAGAGCCGAAAAAGAAAGCGGGGATGCACGCTGTGGCGCATCCCCGCCCTTTCCCCTTCCCCGCCGTTACTGTAACGCCAGATTGTCCTTGAGGATCTTCGGCGTCACGAAGATCAGCAATTCGTCCTTGCTGTTCTCGACTTCCGTCCGCTTGAAGAGCGGCCCCACGTACGGCAGGTCGCTGAAGAATGGCACCCGCGTCAGATCCTTGCGGTTCGAGGAAGTGAATACCCCACCGAGGACCACGGTTTCGCCATTGTCGACCAGCACCTGGGTCTCGACGTTCTGCGTATCGATGCTGGGCACACCGCCAAAGACCTGGCCGATACCATCCTTGCTCACTTCGAGATCCATGATGATGCGATCGTCCGGCGTGATCTGCGGCGTCACCTTGAGCTTCAGCACCGCCTTCTTGAACGACACCGAGGTGGCGCCGCTGGAGGTTGCCTCCTGGTACGGTATCTCGCTGCCGGCCTCGATGACGGCCTCCTTCTGGTTGGCGGTGATGACCTTGGGGCTCGAGATGATCTCGCCCTTGCCCTCGGCCTGCAGGGCGGACAGTTCCAGCTGCAGCAGGTAGCTGCCGAACTTGCCGACCGCCAGTTGCAGGGCCCCGGCCGGGCCGGCCACCGGCAGGTCGACGATGTAATTCTCCTTGTTGCTGGAATGGAAGGCCGTGGTATCGCCGTAGTCGACATCGCCCGGCCGCTTGCCGCCCACCGTATAAAGAAAGTCGTTGGTCTCCAGCTTGTGCTTGGCCGGTGCGGTGCGGCTGTAGCCGAACTTGACGCCGACGTCCTTGCTGAAGTCCTCGTTGGCCAGCACGATGCGCGATTCAATCAGCACCTGGCGCACCGGGATGTCCAGCGTGGTGACCAGCTTGCGGATTTCCGTCAATTTCTCCGCCGTCTCCTGCAGCAGCAGCGTGTTGGTACGCTCGTCCACCGAGACGTTGCCGCGCTCGGAGATGAGGTTCTTGCCTTCGGACTTGATCAGCGTCGCCAGATCGGAGGCCTTGGCGTAATTGACCTGCACATACTCGGTCCGCAACGGCGCCAGTTCACGGATCAGCTTCTGGCCCTCCAGCTCCAGCTTCTCGCGATTTGCAATCTCGTCCTGGGGCGCGACCAGAACGACGTTGCCGTTCTCGCGCTTGGCCAGGCCCTTGGATTTCAGGATGATGTCCATCGCCTGGTCCCAGGGCACGTTCTTCAGGCGCAGGGTCACGTTGCCGTTGACGGTGTCGGACGCCACCATGTTGAACCCGGTGAAGTCCGCCAGCAGTTGCAGTACGGCCCGCACCTCGATGTTCTGGAAGTTGAGCGACAGTTTTTCGCCGGTGTATTCGACCGCCTTGCGGGCCTCCACCTCTTCCGGCGTCAGTGGCTTGATCTCCACCGTCAGCAGGTTGTCGGTCTGATAGGCGAGGTGCTCGTAGGCAACCGTATCGAGCGGCGTAATCGCCATCCGCGCGCCGTTGCCGGAACGCTTGGTATCAAACTCGCGCACCGGGGTCGCGAAATCCAGCACGTCGATTTTACGGTCGAGGTTGTCCGGCAGACTCACGTTGGCGAATTCGACGACGATCTGGCCGCCCTCCTCGCCGATGTTCACCGCCGTGGACGGATCCGTAAGCTCGATCTGGACCAGTCCCTCGCCGCGCTCGCCGCGGCGGAAATCGATGTTCCTGATGGCGGCCGCGGCGGCGGTGTTGCCGGCCGGTGTCGTGTGGGCCTTGGTGGTCGCCAGCGACGCCGGCGCGTTGTCTATCGTGACGACGACCGCGGAACCGTCGAGGGCGACGTCGTAACCGACCATGCGCACCAGATTGAGCACCACGCGCGTGCGCCCGCCGGCCTCCACCGCACTGACGCTGTTGGCGGCGCCCGTGTTGACGGATATCGTGCGATTCTCGAGCCCGAGTCTGGTGCCCGGGAAATCGAGGGCGATGCGCGCCGGGTTGTCGATGGTGAACGACAGTGGCTCCTCGGCCGGCGGTGCCGACAGTTGCAGGCGAAGCTGCACCCGGTCGCCGGGCAATGAGGTGTACTTGATGTCCTGGAGCGCGAGTTCTTGCGCCACCGCCGTCGCCATCGGCAGCCACGCCATGGCGACCGCCACGATCAATCCGCGCAGGATTCTGGTGGTATATCCGTGTATGGGTTTGCGGTTCATATCTCTCTTGCCTCGCCCTTCGGTTGTCACTTCGGTTCAACGAGAATCAGTGTGGCGTCCCGCTCTTCGAGCGAGTTGTCACTGGTCCGGATGATCTCGCGTATCTCCATCTTTTCTTCGGAAATGCTGACGATCTCGCCAAAATTCTTGCCCATGAAATTGCCGGTCTTGACGCGATGGACCGTGCCGGTGCGATCGACCACTATCCCCCACAGCTCGTCGGCGTCTTCGAGCGAACCCACCATGCGCAGCGAGTCGAGCTCAAAGGCCTCCAGCTCCTCCGCGTTACCGTGCAGTTCAATCTTCTTGCGCAGCGCCTCGCTGACCGGATCGGCGGCAACCGCGGCACCGGCTACCCTGGCCGCGACGTTGATGAAGCTCCTGAACGGATCCGGCTTGTTGGCTTCGCCGGCCTGGTACAGGTATGTCTCCGGGATCCGGACCTCCGGCAGCGGCTCGATGGTACCGCGCGGCGGTCGCGCCAGGATCTGCTGCACGTCCATCTCCAGCTGGCTCATGTCGTTGTTCACACACCCGGACAGGAGGGCACTGGCGGTAACGATGGTTGCGAGATAGCGCATGGTGGCGTTACTTCTTGGCGGGCTGCTTGCCCTTGCCCTTCCCTTTGCCCTTGCCCTTGTCTTTCTGTTTCGCCGCATTTTGTGCCGCCTCTTCTTCTTCATCGAGGTAACGGTAGGTCTTCGCCGTGCTTTCCATGATCAGCTTCTGGTCCTTCCCCGACGGCTTGATCTTGACGTCGTGCATGGTGACGATGCGCTGCAGCCCGGCCACGCCGCTCACGAACGTGCCGAAGGCGTGATAGGAACCGCTCACCTTGATCTGGATGGGCAGTTCCACATAGAACTCCGATGGCCGCTCGGCACCCGGCTTGAAGATCTCGAATTCAAGGCCGGCGCCCAGGCCCTGCTGCGAGATGTCCTGCAACAGATCCGGCACCTGCGTCTTGCTCGGCAGTTTCTTGAGCATCTCGCCCATCGTCTGCTTGATGTCCTCGAGCTGATTTTTCAGTGCGGCCAGGTTCGAGGCCATCTGCTGCTTGTCCTCCAGCGAGGTAATCAGTTCCTTCTCCTTCGCCGCGGATTTCGTCAATTTTTCCATCTGCGGCATGGTGTCCTTCCAGTAACCGCCGCCAACCACGATCGCGAACAGGATCAGGGTCGCGATCCCCTTGAACCACAGCGGCGCGGTGCCGATGTTCTCGGGCGTCACCGTGCGAATATCGAATTTGGCGGCCATTTACGCACCCTCCTTCTTGGCGGGTTTCGCAGCGCCGCCCTTCTTGGCGGCCTTCTCGTCCTTGGCCGTCTTGCCGGTCTTCGCGGCGTCCTCCGATGGCGGTTTCGGTACCACCTGATCGACCTTGAGGGTGAAATCGCTCACCCGCTCGCCTTCCTTGGTCGCGGTTTGCACGACATCCAGTCTGGGATTGGTGACCACCTTCGAGAGTTCGACGTTGCGCATGAAGGTCGAGACGCGCGATTGCGACTGGGCGGTCCCTTTCACCGTGATGGCGGTACCCTTCTGATCGATCTCCTTGAGGAAAACGCCTTCCGGCAGGGTGGTGACGAATTCGTCGAACAGCTTGACCTCGAGTGGCCGGCTGGTTTCCAGGGTCTGAATGGCCTCGATGCGCCGCACCAGACGCTCCTTCTCATCCTTGAGTTCCTTGATCTCCTCGATCTTCTTGTCGAGTTTGGCAATCTCGCCATCGAGGAAGGTGTTGCGCTGCTCCTGAAACCGGATCCGCTGTTCGTAATAGAGGTGTACGGCGATGACAACGCCCACGGCCACGGCGAAGGCGGCACCGAGCATGTACATGAACTGCAGCCGCAGCTGACGCCGCAGTTCGGCACGCCAGGGTAACAGGTTTATACGGGCCATTAGTCGAAACTCCTGAGGGCAAGTCCACAGGCCACCATCATCGCCGGCGCATCGTTGTGCAGGACCTCACCCCGGATGCGCGAGGCCAGCGACATGTTGGCGAAAGGATTGGCGACGGAGGTCTTGGTGCCGGTCTTGCTCTCGACGGCCTCGGTGATACCGGCAATCGCGGCGCAACCACCGGCGACGAAGATATGGTCGATGGCGCCGATCTGGCTGGCCGAATAGAAAAACTGGAGCGCCCGGCTGATCTCCATGGCCATCGATGCCTTGAACGGCTCCAGCACCTCGGGCTCGTAGTTGTCGGGCAGCCCGCCCTGGCGCTTGGCCAGCCCTGCCTCCTCGTAGGACAAGCCGTAGCGTCGCTGTATTTCCTCGGTCAGCTGGCGGCCACCGAACTGCTGTTCGCGCGAATATATAATTTGTCTGTCCTTCAGCACCGACAGCGTGGTCAACGTCGCGCCGACGTCGGCCACGGCCAGGATGCTGCCCTCGGCGCCGCCCTGCAGTTCGTCGGCCAGCAAGCCGACGGCGTTCTCGAGCGCGAAGGCCTCGATGTCCACGACCTTGGGGACGAGACCCGCGGTTTCCAGCGCGCCGACGCGGATGTCGACGACGTCCGACAGCGACGCGGCGAGCAGCACCTCGACCTTGCCGGCCTCGGCGGCCGACGGGCCCTTGACCTCGAAATCAATTTTTACTTGGTCCGGGGGATACGGTATATATTGGTCGGCCCGATCACGAATCTCGGCCTCTAGCGCGTCGTCGGACAGATTCGCCTCCACGGTAATCAGCTTGGTGATGACCGCCGAACCGGACACAGCGCAGGCCGCAAACTTGGTGCGAGTGCCGGATTTCTTGACCACGCGCGCGATGGCTTGCCCGACCTGCTCGACATCGGTGATGTTTCTGTCCACCACGGCATTGGCCGGCAGCGGTTCGACGGCATAGCTCTCGACGTGATATCGCGATCCCTTGCGCGCAAGCTCAATCAGCTTGATGGACGTGGAACTCATGTCCACGCCCAGCAGCGGAACTTTCTTTCGACCCAGACCGAGCAATGACACTGTTTTTTCCTTTTAAAAGTACATGGTTATACAGCATACATCGCTTTTAACATTAACTAGCATGGCTAACTATAGCCAAACTTATTTCAAAAAACAAATTAAATTTTGCGACTAATCCATTGCTATACATGTCTTTTTATATGAGCTCTACTGTCCGACCGATATCTGGGTACAAATAAATATTCCTTCCACCATATGTTGCGTTGGGCGTTCAACCTGCTCTTTCTCGGATTCGTGCTCGCCGTCATGGGGGGCGCCGGTGTCGCCGCCTACCTGTTGCCGGGACTGCCGGCGGTCGAAACGCTCCGCCACGTCCGCCTCCAGGTTCCGATGCGTGTCTACACCGCCGACGGCGCGCTGCTGGCCGAATTCGGCGAGAAACGCCGTATTCCGGTGCGGCTCGCCGAGGTACCGGACATCGTCGTCAAGGCCTTCCTCGACGCCGAGGACGACCGCTTCTACGAACACCCGGGCGTTGACTGGCAGGGTCTGGTCCGGGCGGCGATGAGCCTGGTCCGCACCGGCGAGATCAGTCAGGGCGGCAGCACGATCACGATGCAGGTCGCCCGCAACTTCTTTCTGACGCCCGAGAAGAAGATCGTCCGCAAGCTGCGCGAGATTCTCCTGGCCATCAAGATCGAACAGGAGCTGTCCAAGGACGAGATTCTCGAGCTCTATCTGAACGTCATTTTCCTCGGCCAGCGTGCCTACGGCGTGGCGGCCGCGGCCGAGGTCTATTACGGCACCGAACTCGCGCACCTGACCCTGGACCAGGTCGCGATGATCGCCGGGCTGCCACAGGCACCGTCGGATATCAACCCGGTCCGCAACCCGGACAAGGCGCACCAGCGACGCACTTATGTGCTCAGGCGACTGCTCGAAAAAGGCCATATCGACGAGCAGCAGTTCGCGACGGCGAACGCGGCCCCGGTGAGTGCCGTTGTCCACGGTCTCAAAGCCGAGGCCGAAGCGCCGGACGTCGCCGAGATGGCGCGCGCTTACATGTTCGAACGCCATGGTGACGACGCCTACACCGCCGGCTACCGCGTGATCACGACCCTTGATGCCCGCCTGCAGGGCGCGGCCAACGTCGCCCTGCGCAAGGCGCTCATCGACTACGACCGCCGGCACGGTTATCGCGGGCCGGAGCGCCATTTCGATCTCCCGGCAAATGCCGACGAAACGGTCTGGCAGGGGTTGCTGATGGACATCGCCGCGACCGGCGGCCTGAATCCGGGGATCGTGGTCGGTGTCGATCAGAAGTCGATTAGCGCGTACACGCTGGCGGCCGGTCTGGTCCGCATCGACTGGGCGGGCCTGTCCTGGGCCTCACCCTACATCGACAAGGATCGACGCGGGCCGGCGCCAAAGAAGGCCGACGATATCCTGAAGGCCGGTGACCTGATCCGCGTCCAGCAAGTGGCCGTCGAATCCGAAGACAAGGAGCAGAAGAAGGAGGATGCGGCGGGCCCGCGCGAACTGATGTGGAGGCTGGCACAGATTCCCGCCATCCAGGGGGCGCTGGTCTCTCTGAATCCGGACGATGGCGCCATCAGGGCCCTGGTCGGCGGCTTCGATTTCGCCGCCAGCAAGTTCAACCGCGCCACGCAGGCCTATCGGCAGCCGGGTTCCAACTTCAAGCCCTTTCTATACTCGGCAGCGCTCGACGCCGGCTTCACTCCGGCCAGCATGATCAACGACGCCCCCATCGTGTTCGACGCACCGGGCCTCGACGCAACCTGGCGGCCGGAGAACTACAGTGGCGAATACGTCGGCCCGACCCGCCTGCGCGAGGCGCTGACCGCGTCGCGCAACCTCGTGTCCATCCGGCTGCTGCGGGCCATCGGCATCGACTATGCCGTCGATTACGTGCGCCGCTTCGGTTTCGACGAGCGGCGCCTGCCGCGCAATCTGTCCCTGGCCCTGGGGACGCCCGAACTCTCGCCGCTGGAGGTCGCCTCGGGCTATGCCGTTTTCGCGAACGGCGGCTTCCGGATCGAACCCCATTTCGTCGATCGCGTCGAGGCCGCCAACGGCCAGTTGATAGAAAGGCCCGCACCGCCGCGGGTGTGCCGCGAGTGCGAGGCGCGGATCGCCGCAGGGACCGCCACAACGATCGACGAAGCGGGACACGCGCCACGCGTCATCAACGCCGAGAATGCCTGGATGATGACCTCGATCATGGGCGACGTGATCACCGCCGGCACCGCACGGCGAGCGCTGGCCCTGAAGCGCAGGGACCTCGCCGGCAAGACCGGAACCACCAATGACCAGCGCGACGCCTGGTTCTCCGGCTACAACGGCCAGCTGCAGGCGACCGTGTGGGTCGGCTTCGATCAGATCCAGCCGCTCGGCCGGGAGGAGACCGGCGGCCGGGCGGCATTGCCGATGTGGATCGAATACATGCGCACGGCGCTGGACGGCACGCCGGAAGCGACCCTGCCGCAACCACCCGGCTTGGTCACGGTGCGCATCAACCCGCATACCGGCCTGCTCGCCGGCACCCTGGACGAGGATGCGATATTCGAGATATTCAGGTCTGATCAGGTGCCGAAGCGATCGCCGGAAGGCGGCGGCGAGGCGCCGGCACCGGCGCAGTTGTTCTGACGATGACTGGCAGCCGCGGCCGCAACACCCAGCGCCGGATCGAGATTGCCGGCATGGCCGCGCGGATCCTGGTCGACGACGGCCGCATGAATTACAGCACCGCCCGCCGCAAGGCGGCCGACCGGATCGGCTATACCGGCACCCGCGACCTGCCGGATAACCGCGAGATCGACGCCGCCCTGCGCGCCTACCAGGCGCTGTTCGCGGCCCCGGCGCAGGCGGAACACCTCAACGCCTTGCGTCGGCATGCGGTCGCGGCCATGCGCCTCCTGGCACCTTTCGACCCGCGCCTCGCCGGGCCGGTCCTGGCCGGCACTGCGCGCACGCACGACCCGGTGGTCCTGCATCTCTTCGCCGAAACCCTGGAGGAGGTCACCGTCTTCCTGCTCGATCGCGACATCCCGTTCGAACTCGGCGAACGGCGCTTCCCCGGCAGCGATAAACCCTGTCCCCGGTTCCGGTTTCTTGCCGGTGACGTCCAGATGGAACTCGTCGTCTTCCCGCCCCAGTCGCGTCACCGTCCGCCGCCAAGCGAGATCGACGGCCGCCCCATGCAGCGGGCCACGCTGGATCAGGTGCAGGCACTGCTGCCGGACGCGACGGCGGCCGTTTCCCGGACATTCACTCCCTGAACGACGTGTACCTGCGGGTCGCGCTCGATGCGCCCCTGCGGCGCTGCTTCGACTACAGCCCGCCGCGCGAGAGCTGCGGCGAACGCCTGCCGCCGGGGATCAGGGTCAAGGTGCCTTTCGGCCGCGGCTCGCGCATCGGCATCCTGATCGACACCGTCCGCGAACCCGGCGTCGATCCGGCCCGCATCCGCCCGGTGACCGCCATCCTCGACGACGAACCGGTGCTGCCGCCACGCACGCTGGCGCTGATCAAATGGGCCGCCGGTTACTACCATCACCCGCTCGGCGAGGCGATCATGACCGCTCTCCCGGCCCTGCTGCGTACCGGACGCGGCCTCGATCCGACGGCACCGGCCGCTGCCACGACCGCCACCAGGCGTGCGCCCCTGCGGCTAAACGCGGCGCAGGCGGCGGCGATGCACAAAGTGCTGGCCGCGGCCGGCCGGTTTTGCCCGTTCCTGCTCGATGGCGTCACCGGCAGCGGCAAGACCGAAATTTATTTGCAGACGGCAGCGGCCGCGATCACGAGCGGCCGCCAGGCGTTGATCCTGGTACCCGAGATCGGACTCAGCGGCGCCCTGCTGACACGTTTGCGCGAGCGGTTCCCGGGCAACATCGCCGTCCTCCACTCGGCGCTCACCGAACGTGAACGTCTGCGGGCCTGGAGCGATGCCCGCAGCGGCCGTTCCGATCTGGTGATTGGCACGCGCTCCGCCGTCTGGACGCCATTGCCGCGGCCGGGGCTGATCGTGGTCGACGAGGAACATGACCTCTCCTACAAGCAGCAGGACGGTTTTCGCTATTCGGCTCGCGACGTGGCCGTGGCCAGGGCCCGCATCGAGGGTGTCCCGATCTTGCTCGGTTCCGCCACACCGTCACTGGAATCCATCGCCAACGTCCGCAGCGGGCGCTATCGGTCGTTGCGCCTGCCGCAACGGGCCGGCCGCGCTTGTATGCCGGCGATCAACGTCATCGATCTGCGGCAACGCCGCCTGCACGGCGCGCTGGCGGCGCCCCTGATCGAGGCCATCGGCGATCGGATCGCGAAGGGCGAACAGGCGCTCGTCTTTCTCAATCGCCGCGGTTACGCACCGGTCATGCTTTGCCACGATTGCGGCACCAGCCGCCGTTGCCGGCGCTGCGAGGTCAACCTGGTCTACCATCGCGACCGGCAACGTCTCGTCTGCCACCACTGCGGCGGCGAGCAGCCGATGACCCCGATCTGCCGCGAATGCGGGAGTGAACGGATGATCGCCGTCGGCCACGGCACCGAACGGGTGGTCGACGTCCTGCAGGCGCGCTTCCCCGAGGCGCGGATACTGCGCATCGATCGCGACACCACCCGCCGCAAGGGCGCCCTCGACGACGCCCTGAGCGCCGCCCGCAGCGGCGAGGCGCAGATCCTCGTCGGTACGCAGATGCTGTCCAAGGGCCACCACTTTCCGAGCGTGACACTGGCGGCGATCATCGATGCCGACAGTCGCCTGCACAGCGCCGACTTCCGTGCCGCCGAGCGCCTGGCGCAGGGCATCCTGCAGGTGGCAGGGCGCGCCGGACGCGGTGATCGGCCGGGCGAGGTGTTCATCCAGACGCATCACCCCGATCACCCGTTGCTGCGTACCCTGATTCGGCACGACTACGCCGTCATCGGCGACGCCCTGCTGCAAGAGCGGCGCGCCACGGATCTGCCGCCCTATGCGCACCTCGCCTTGCTGCGCGCCGAGGCCACCGCGGCCGCGGCCCCGGAACGCTTCCTGAGCACGGCCCGCGATGGTGCCGCGCCGATCAGCGGCAGCGAGGTGCAGATGTTCGGTCCCATTCCGGCGCCGATGCCGCGCCGCATCGGCCGCTACCGGGCGCAGTTGCTCGTGCAGTCGCGCCAGCGCCGCGCCCTGCACCGCCTGCTCGACGACTGGTTGCCCCTGATCGAGGTCATGGCCGAGGCCCGCGCCGTGCGCTGGTCGCTGGATGTCGATCCGCAAGAGATGATTTAGAATGCGCCGCCTCGCGCACCCCCACTGACATGCTCAAGAACGACGTCGCACTGCTCCTTGGCGCCGCCATCGCGCGGATCGAGACCGCAGGCCTGCTGCCGGCCGCGGCCGTTCACGTCGAACGGACGCGTGATCCGGCGCACGGCGACTTCGCGAGCAACGTGGCGATGACACTGGCCAAGGCCGCGCGCCGCAAGCCGCGCGCGATCGCCGAGGCCTTGGTCGCCGCCTTGCCGGCGACAGACATCGTCGATCGCGTCGAGATCGCGGGCCCCGGGTTCATCAACTTTCACCTCAAGCCCGCGGCCTTCGAGGCGGCGATCCGCGAGATCCTCGAAGCCGGCCCCGACTACGGCCACGACCGCAGCGGGGAGCGCGGCCCGATCCTGATCGAGTTCGTCTCCGCCAATCCGACCGGGCCGATGCACGTCGGTCACGGCCGCGGCGCGGCCTACGGCGATTCCCTGGCCAACATCCTCGCCGTCAGCGGCTACCGGGTGCATCGCGAGTACTACATCAACGATGCCGGCAGGCAGGCGGACATCCTCGCCGTCAGCGTCTGGTTGCGTTATCTCGAACTCTGCGGCGAGCACCTGGGCTTTCCGCAGCGTGCCTATCCCGGTGACTACATCCGGGAAACGGCGGTGGCCCTGTTCACCGAACACGGCCGCGCCTTCTGCCACGAGGCGGCGGCGGTATTCCGTGACATCCCGGACGACCCGATCGCGGCGCCGGGCGCCGATCACGACGAGCGCGAGCGCATCAAGGGCCTGCAGGAAGACCGCGCCGATGCCCTCATCCTGCGCGCGCGGCAACTGCTCGGCGATGGTTACGGCGTCATCCAGCGCCGGGCGCTGGCCGATCAACTGGCCGTGATCCGCGCCACCCTGACGGACTTCGGCGTCACCTTCGATCGCTGGTGTTCGGAGCGCGACCTGGTCACGAGCGGGGTCGCGACCGCGGCCATGGAGCGCCTGCGCGCGGCCGGTCACGTCTATGAGGACGGGGGGGCGCTGTGGCTGCGTACATCCGCGTTCGGCGATGAAAAGGACCGGGTGCTGATCAAGGCCGACGGATCGGCGACCTACTTCGCCAACGACATCGCCTACCACATCGACAAGCTCGATCGCGGCCACCCGCGCCTGCTCGATGTCTGGGGCGCCGATCACCACGGCTATATCGGTCGCGTGCGCGCCGCCATCACGGCCCTGACCGGGCGCCAGGACGCGCTGTCCGTGCAGCTGGTGCAGTTCGTGACCCTGGCGTCCGGGCGCATGGGCAAGCGCAGCGGCAATTTCGTGACCTTCCGCGAGCTCATTGCCGAGACCGGCCGGGACGCCACCCGCTTTTTCTATCTCCTGCGCTCCCACGACCAGCACCTTGAATTCAACATCGACCTCGCGCGCGCGCGGTCGAACGACAACCCGGTCTACTACGTGCAGTACGCCCACGCCCGCATCCAGAGCGTGCTGCGGCAGCTCGCCGACAAGGGGCTGACGCACGACATGGCGAGCGGCAACGCCAGCCTCGCGCGCCTGACCGAGCCGCACGAACGGGAATTGATGGGTCGGCTGTCGCGCTATCCCGAAGTAGTTGAGGTCGCGGCCGTCAATTACGAACCGCACCACCTCGCCCATTACCTGATCGAGCTTGCCAACGATTTCCACGGCTACTACAACGCCCACAAGTTCATCGGCGCCAGCGACGAACTGCGCGACGCCCGCCTCAACCTTTGCCTGGCGACGCGCCAGGTAATCCGCAATGGCCTCGGCCTGCTCGGGGTGTCGGCGCCGGAGACGATGTAGGCGATGGCGCGGGACTACAAACACGCGGCGGCGAAACGACGCGGCAAGGCGGCCGGGGCGCCGCCGTGGCTGTCGTTCGTGACCGGGCTCGCCATCGGCCTGTTCGTGGCCTATGTCGTCTTCCTGCAGAGGGCAGGACCGCCGCCCGTCGACGAGGGGCCCGGTGTGGCTCGCGCCGACGCACACGCGGGGGCGCAAACCAGCGCCCCGGCACCGCAGCCGGCGCCGGAATCCCCCGAGCCCGAGGCAGGGCTGGCGCCGCCGCACAAGCCGCGTTTCGATTTCTACACCATCCTGCCGGAAATGGAGGTCAAGGTGCCGGACTGGCAGCTCGTCAACACGACCCCCGGCGCCGCGCCGGCGCTCGAACCGGGCGCCTACGTCCTGCAGGTGGGGTCATTTCAGCATTTCGAAGAGGCCGATCGCGCCAAGGCCAATCTCGCCCTGCGCGGCTTCAGCGCCGAAATCCAGCCGGTGCAGCTGAATGGCCAGGACACCTGGTACCGGGTTCGGATCGGCCCGTTCCGCGACCTCGGCGAGGTGCAGGCGATGCGCGGCAGGCTGACCGAGAACGGCATGGATTTCATGCTGCTCAAGATCAAGGAAGGCGCCGGCAACTGACGCCCGCGCCGGACGCCGGCGACTACAGTCCCGCGGTCTCCGCCTGCAGCCGATCGAGGTTGCTCCGCGTCCGCTTGTGGAAGAGCGAGCCGCCGTCGGCGTCGAAGTAATAGCGGGTCAGCCGTATGTCCTGGCTGAGGAAGAAATCAAGCACCTCGCGCACCTGGGTGATCCAGGCGCCCCAGCCAATCGCCCGGCCGGTCAGCATCTCGTACTCGTGTTTCAGATTTTCGGTATTGCCCCTGAAGGTGCCGTAGTCCGCCGCCAACCCCGCCAGATCGGCGGCCCGCACCGCCTTCTCCTCGTTGGTGACGAACCTGGCGTCGCGCTGGGTGGCGTGTATCGCGGCCACGACCTTGTCTATCGTTCCCGCGGCCACGCCATGCGACCGCAGCACATCGGCGGCAATGGCCGCGGAATAGCGTTCCTTGGTCGGGAATCCCTTCTGCAGATGATCCTCGTGGTAGCCGGCATCGTGGAACAACAGGGCGTAATAGACCACGGCCTCGTCGATGGATACGTTGTCGTCGCGGCAGCGGGCGACGATCTCGGCACCGGACCGGATGGTCTCGAGGGCGTGGCTGAAATTGTGATACGGCAGCGCGGCGTCGTAATACCGGGCGGCGGCGCGCTCCAAGACTTCGTCACGCATCATGTTCGCCAGCACCGGCGGCTGCGCGCGGCAACGGGAGACCGACGGTTGCCGGCAATGGAGCGGGTGATGGGAATCGAACCCACGTCATCAGCTTGGGAAGCTGAGGTTCTGCCATTGAACTACACCCGCATCCGGTTGGTTGACGGCCGGAATTCTATGTCAAATGCCCCGCCCGGCGAAACCGCGGCACGCTCAACGCGCGCGCCGGCACCGCGGGACAGGTCGCCGGGGTGATGATAGGATAGGTGCCGGTGTTCACCCATTCCGGCGACCGGCATGGAAAAATGGCGACAAGAAATCAATAATTGATTCAGCCGGTTATATTTTCCTGCACATGCAGCCGAATATGGATCATGGATAACGCCCGACCGACCGTCGTTGTCATCGACGACAGCCAGAGCGTGCATCTGTTTTTCCAGCGCTGCGCCGAACCGATGCCGGTACGACTGCTGACCTTCACCTCGGCGTCCGACGCGGTCGACGAACTGAAAACCACCCGGCCGGCCCTCATGTTCCTCGACATCATCATGCCCGACATGCACGGCCTCACCTTCCTGCAGGAGTTCCGGCGCATGCCCGGACAGCAGGACACCCCCGTCATCGTCATCAGTTCCAAGGACTACGCCCAGGACCGCAGCGTCGCCAAGGCGCTAGGTGCCGTCGAGTTCGTGGTCAAGCCGATGAGCACGCAGACCATCCGCGACCTCATCGTCCGCTACACGGGTGTCGTGTTCAGCAACGGCGCCCGATGAGCGCGTCGGACCGGGGATACCTGCGGTTCTGGGGCGTGCGCGGGTCGTATGCGGCACCGTTCCCGACCCACCTCGGTGTCGGCGGCAACACTTCCTGTGTAGAGGTCCGCGTCGGCGATCACATCCTCGTCTGCGACGGCGGCACCGGCATCATTCCGCTGGGCGAGCAGCTCATGGGCACCGGCCGGCCGCACGACCTCCTGGTCCTGTTCACCCATTACCACTGGGATCACATCTGCGGCCTGCCGTTCTTCACCCCGGCCTTCCGGCAAGACTGGAACATCAGCTTCTTCGGCCCCGGCGAGAACAAGGGCGACATCGAGAAGCGCATCTCCGACCAGATGAAGGCGCCGTACTTCCCGGTCGAGACCGAAAACTGGATGGCGAACATCCGCTACCTGTCGCCGGACCGCGGCGGGGTCCTGAATCACGGCCCGATGCGCATCACCTACCATCCGGTCCATCACCCGGGCGCCACCTACGGCTATCGCATCGAGGTGAACGGCAAGACCATCGTCTTTGTCTCCGACAACGAGTTCCTGTTCCTCGAGAAGTCGATCGCCCAGCGCTACGGCGAATTCAACCCCGAGGAGCAGGCGTTGATCGACGGCATGAAGAGCGAAGAGCGGAACCTCGAGCTCAGCGTGGTGCGCAACGCCGACATCCTCATCCACGATGCCCAGTACACGCCGCACGATTACGAGAAGAAGCGGGGCTGGGGTCATTCCTGTTACGTCGACACGGTCAACTCGGCGATCGATGCCGGCGTCAAGTCCCTGTACCTCTATCACCACGACCCCACCTATACCGATGCCGCCGTCGAGCAGATCCACCGGCATTCGCTCGAAATCATCGCCGCGCGCGGCGCGGCGATGGCCTGTCATGTGGCCCGGGAGGGGCTGGTCGTCGATCTGGACTAGGCGGGCGGCCATGCGGATCGAAATCAACGGCAAGACGCATTCGGTGCCGGACGCCTGCACGGTTCGCGACCTGATTGCGAGCCTCGCCGTCGGCGGCCGCTACGCGATCGAGGTCAACCGCGACCTCGTGCCCCGTTCGACACATGATCGGCACCGGCTCCGCGAGGGCGATCGCGTCGAGATCGTCCAGGCCATCGGCGGCGGCTGACGGATATGACCGTGCCACCAACCGGCGGCGACCTCCTGACGCTGGCCGGCAAACAATACCGTTCGCGCCTGCTGCTCGGTACCGGCAAGTACCGCGATTTCGAGGAGACGCGATGCTGCGTCGAGGCGAGCGGTGCCGAGATCGTCACGGTCGCCATCCGCCGGACCAACATCGGCCAGGAACCGGGCCAGCCCAGCCTGCTCGACGTCCTGCCGCCCGACCGTTACACCCTGCTCCCCAACACCGCCGGCTGCTACGACGCGGAAGCCGCGATCCGCACCTGCCGGCTGGCGCGCGAACTGCTCGACGGCCACCGCCTGGTCAAACTCGAGGTGCTGGGTGACGAGAAGACCCTGTTCCCGGACATCCCCGCGACCCTGCTCGCCGCCGAGGTCCTGATCGGCGAAGGATTCGAGGTCATGGTCTATACCAACGACGATCCGGTCATGGCCCGGCGCTTCGAGCAGATGGGTTGCGTCGCGGTCATGCCCCTGGCCGCGCCGATCGGGTCCGGGCTCGGCATCCGCAACCCCTACAACATCCGCACCATCGTCGAGAACGCCGGCGTGCCCATCCTGGTCGACGCCGGTGTTGGCACCGCTTCCGACGCCAGCATCGCCATGGAGCTCGGCTGCGACGGCGTATTGATGAACACCGCCGTGGCCCAGGCCAGAGATCCCCTGCTGATGGCCTCGGCGATGAAGAAGGCGGTCGAGGCCGGGCGCGAGGCCTATCGGGCCGGGCGCATCCCGCGCCGCGCCTACGCCAGCGCCTCGTCGCCGATCGACGGCCTGTTCTTCTGAGCGGACAACCGGCGCCAAGCGATCGGCCGCGCCGGACGGTGCGCAGCTTCGTGCGCCGCGAGGGCCGGATTACCACCGCCCAGGAACGGGCGCTCACCGAACTCTGGCACCGGTACGGTTGTCCCGATACGAATCAGCCGCTCGACCTCGGCATGCTGTTCGGCCGGGCCGCGCCGCGCCACCTCGAGATCGGTTGCGGCAACGGCGATTTCATCCTCGACGCCGCGGTCGCACACCCGGAGAACGACTACCTCGGGATCGAGGTGCACCGGCCGGGCCTGGGGCATCTGCTGCACCGGGCCAGCGAGTGCGGCGTCCGCAACCTCCGTGTCCTCAACCTCGATGCCGCCGAGGCGCTGGCCCGGTTGCTGCCAGCCCAGGCCTTCGAGTGCACGTATGTCTTCTTTCCGGACCCGTGGCCGAAGAAGCGGCACCACAAGCGCCGGCTGCTCAACCCGGAACGGGCGCGGCTCCTGCGGGCGCTGCTGGCCCCGCACGGACGCCTGTTCGTCGCCACCGACTGGGACGATTACGCCCAGGCGATACTCGAGGCGCTGGCGACGGTGCCCGGGCTCGTCAATCTCGCCGGCGCGGCGGTCTGGTCACCGCGACCGCGCTGGCGACCAGTCACCCGCTACGAACGGCGGGCCCGGCGCCTAAACCACGCCATCCGCGACCTGGCCTACGGCTGCGTCTGAGGCCGCGCCGGCGGCGCTGCCGGGCATGATGTCGAGGAAGCTTTCCACGGCGTGGAAATCGGGATGTTCGCGGCGCGCGCCGCGGCTGTCGGGCAGGGCCACGGCGAGCAGGTGCCGGATCCCGTGCCGGCGCGCGGAACGCAGGACGCCGGGGTTGTCGTCGATGAGCAGGGTCGCCCCCGGATCGTAGGGCTCGACATCGCCCAGACGCCGCCAGAAGGCCGGGTCTTCCTTGGGATGACCGAAATCGTGGGCGCTCACCACGCGGTCGAAGTAGCCGCCGATGCCGGTGCATGACAGCTTCAGCGCCAGGCTCCGACGGTGGGCGTTGGTCGTCAGCAGCAGTCGCAGACCCCGGTCGCGCAACGCGGCCAGGAATTCGATCGCATGCGGCCGCGGACCGATGAGATGCGACAGCTCGCGCTCGAGGGCGGCAATGTCGATGCCGAATTCGCGGGTCCAGTAATCCAGGCAGTACCAGTTGAGCGTGCCCTCCTGGCTCCGGATGCGCGGCGCGATGTGCGCCCGCGCCGCCTCGAGATCAAGGCCGTGAACCTCGGCATAGCGCCGCGGCAGGTGCGTCTTCCAGAGATGGCTGTCGAAATGGAGATCGAGCAGGGTGCCGTCCATGTCGAACAGCACCGTGTCGATGGCCGCCCACGCGGGCATGGCCGCGGACGGACTCACTGGCACAGCCGATCGAACTTCTCGCAGACGTTCTGGCAACGACGGACCCCGCGCACGTCCACATTGCACTGCCGGCCCCATTTGGCGCAGCCCCAGGGACATTCCTCCTCCGACTTGCCCGCCGGACCCGATTCAGGGACGACCAAGAGGGGATCGGCGTTGGTCGGGCCGGGAGGCGCCGGCTGGTTGCCAGTCGAGCCGGCGGCGACGGCCGCCAGCGACAAACCGGCGGCCAACAGCAGGATCACGATGCGCATGACGGACCATCCAGGGTGAGCGGGGATCGCCGGCCAGTATATAACTTGTCGCAGCTCAAGGTGGGACGCCGTGGCGATGCTAGTATTTAACGAGCGGCGTGTGCCGCGCCGGGAAAAGGGGGGAAGCGCATGTTCGAATCCGCGGAACTCGGTCACAAGATCGACAAGGCGCTCTACGCCAAGGAGGTTCCTGATCTCAGGAAGCAGCTCCTCGACGCGCAGTACGATCTGCTGCAGGAAAAAAAATTCCCGGTCATCGTCCTGATCGGCGGGGTCGACGGCGCCGGCAAGGGCGAGACCGTCAACCTGCTGAACGAATGGATGGACCCGCGGCACATCCACACCCACGCCTTCCCCGAACCCTCCGACGAGGAGGCCGAGCGGCCGCGGATGTGGCGGTTCTGGCGGGCCCTGCCGCCCAAGGGCAAGATTGGCATACTGTTCGGCTCCTGGTACACCGACCCCATCGTCAGCCGGGTGCTGGGCAGGAGCCGGGCCGCCGATCTCGATCAGGGCATCGACGAAATCAATCATTTCGAGCAGATGCTGATCCACGAAGGCGCCCTGATCCTCAAGTTCTGGTTCCACCTCTCCAAGAAGGCGCAGCGCAAGCGCCTGAAGGCCCTGGAGGGCGACCCCGACACCCGCTGGCGGGTCACCGACACCGACTGGGAGCGGTTCAAGCTCTACGACAAGTTCCGCAAGGTCTCCGAGCACACCCTGAGGCAGACGAGCAGCGGCGCGGCGCCGTGGATCGTGATCGAAGGCGCCGATGCCCGTTACCGCAGCCTCACGGTCGGCCGCACCCTGCTCGCCGCCCTGCGCGAACGCCTCGATCAAAAGGAGGCCAAGACCCTGCCGGACCGGACACCGCCGCTGATCGCCGCCGTCGATCGCCGCAACGTCCTCGTCGGCCTCGACTATGGCCAGCAGGTCGCCAAGAAGAAATACGAGAAGGACCTCGAAAAGTGGCAGGGCCGACTGAACCTGCTGTCGCGGGAACCGGGATTCCGCAAGCTGTCCGTGATCGCGGTGTTCGAGGGCTCCGACGCCGGCGGCAAGGGCGGCTCGATACGCCGCATGACCCAGGCCCTGGACGCCCGGCACTTCCAGGTCATCCCGGTGGCCGCACCCACCGAGGAGGAACGGGCGCAGCCTTATCTCTGGCGGTTCTGGCGGCACGTGCCGAGACTCGGGCGACTGACCGTGTTCGACCGCTCCTGGTACGGCCGGGTACTGGTGGAACGGGTCGAGGGCTTCTGCTCCGAGAACGACTGGATGCGTGCCTACGGCGAGATCAACGACTTCGAGGAGCAGCTGGTCCGGCACGGCATCGTGCTGGCCAAGTTCTGGCTCGCCATCACCAAGGAAGAGCAGCTTCGCCGCTTCAAGGAGCGCAAGATGATCGGATTCAAGCGCTTCAAGATCACGGACGAGGACTGGCGCAACCGCGAAAAGTGGGACCTGTACGAACACGCGGTCTGCGACATGGTCGATCGCACCAGCACCGAGGTCGCACCGTGGACCCTGGTCGAGGCCAATGACAAGAACTTCGCGCGCCTCAAGATCCTGAAGACCGTCTGCCGCTCCATCGAGGCGCGGATGTGACCGGGACCGCCTTCGTCAGATCAGGAACAGGGCCGCAAGGCCGAGGAAGATGAAGAACCCCATGCTGTCGGTCATCGCCGTCAGCAGGACGCTGGACCCCATCACCGGGTCGCGGCCGAGCTTTTGCAGAGTGATTGGAAAGAGGACGCCGGCCAGGGCGCCGATCAGCAGGTTCAGCATCATCGCCACCGCGATCACCAAGGCCAGCGGCGGCTGCCAGTAGAACACCAGGGCGAAGAGCCCGACCACGCCCCCCCACAGTGCCCCGTTCATCAAACCGATCCCGATCTCCTTGAACAGCAGCCGGCGGATGTTGTCGGCGCTGATCTGATCGAGGGCCAGGCCGCGGATGACCAGCGCCACGGTCTGATTGCCGGAATTGCCGGCGACCCCGGCGACGATCGGCATCAACGCCGCCAGCGCCGCCAACTGGGCGATCGTGCCCTCGAAGGCGCCGACCACCCGCGAGGCAATGAACGCGGTCATCAGGTTCAAGCCCAGCCAGGTCCAGCGATTGCGACCGCTCTTCCAGACCGGGCCGAACAGGTCCTCGTCCTCGGACAGGCCGACCTGGCTCAGCCGCTCGCGATGCACGGTTTCGTTGAGGAAATCCATGACCTCGTCGACGCGCAGGATGCCGACCAGCCGATGGTGGATGTTCACCACCGGCGCCGAGATCAGGTCGTAGCGCTCGAAGGCGCTGACCGCCTCGGCTGCCGCCTCGTCGGTGTGGAAGGCCAGAGCCTCGCGGGTCATGACCTCGCTGACCAGGGTCTCCGGATCGTGGATCAGCAACACCCGCAAGGGCAGCAGACCCTTGAGGATGCCGTCGCGATCGACCACGCACAGCTGGTCGGTCTGATCGGGGATGTCCTTGCGCTGGCGCAGGTAGCGCAACACCACCTCCAGCTCGACGTCCTCGCGCACGGTGATGACGTCGAGGTCCATGAGCGCGCCGACCGTGCCGGGCGGGAAGGCCAACACCGTCTGCAGCTCGGCGCGGTCCTTCTGATCGAGGGTGTTCAGCAGTTCGAAGACGGTGTCGCGCGGCAGGCTGGGGACCAGATCGGCGAGCTGTTCTGAATCGAGGTGCTCGGCGGCACCGATGATGTCGGTGCCCTTCATCTCCGAGATCAGGTGGTCGCGCACCGCCTCGGACAGCTCCAGCAGCACCGCCCCGCGCTGCGCCGGCCGGATCAGGTTCCAGACCTTCTCGCGGCGTTCGGGCGGCAACCCCTCGAGCACATAGGCGAGGTCGGCGGGGTGCAGCCGGGCGAGCGTGCGTTCGATCTCGGCCAGTTGCTGGCGGGCGAGCAGGTTCTGCAGCAAATCCTGGCGCGGCGCCTCCTGGCGGGCGGTGAATCCGCTCACCAGTTCCTGCTTGTTGAGCAGCTCGTTGATCTCGTCGAGCGTTGCCTGCAGGTTGTGGCGCTGCAGGACTTCTTCCTGGATATCCATCGTCTTCGCTTCCCGGACGGCCGTGAGTTCGGCCGATCATAGTGCAAGGCAGCATGAGCCCCTACTGTCGGACCACCGGGCCGTGGCCGCACGGTCCGACCGCGCGAAAGTCCTGTTGACCACAGTCAAGGAATAATCGCAATATTCGATATATAATTATATTTGTCATTTTCCATCAGGACGTTAAAGCCAGGGGGGGACATGGCGACAGAAAACAAGACTGCTCCCGGCGCTGATGCGCAGCATCGGGGGGGGGGGGGGGGGGGGGGCGATTATCGCCCCGACCAACGAGAACGAAAAGCCATCCATGGTGCTGACGATCCTTGTTGCCGACGATTCCAGGGTTGAGTCGGCACTGCTCTGTACGGTTTTGAAAAAGGCCGGTTACCGCACCGTCGCCGCTTTTGACGGGACCGAAGCGGTGGCCGCGTTCAACGCCCAGCGCCCGGACATCGTGTTGATGGACGGCATCATGCCCGTCATGGACGGCTTCGCCGCCACCGCCGAGATCAAGCGCCTGAGCGGCGACCGCTGGGTGCCCGTGGTCATGATCAGCGGCCTGAACGAAACCGCCGACGTCGTCCGTGGCATCGAGGCCGGGGCCGACGATTTCCTTTCCAAGCCGCTGAATCACGACATCCTGGCCGCGAAGCTCAAGCAGCTGCAGAAGGCCATCGAGGCCCGGGGGCTCGCCCAGCAACAACAGGCGCTGCTGGACAAGGAGGCGCAGCTTGCCGCCGACCTGATCCACCGCATGATCCGTGCCGAAGGTCTCAAGGATCCGCTGCTCCGCTGGCGGAGCACGCCGGTATCACTGTTCAGCGGCGACCTCGTACTCGCCAATCGCTCGCCAGGGGGCAGCCTGTACGTGCTGCATGCCGACGCGGTCGGCCATGGCCTCACGGCGGCCGTCTGCCTGCTGCCGATCCTGCGCATCTTCTACACCATGTCGGAAAAGGACATGTCCGTCGGCGTGATGGCCTACGAGATGAATCGGCATCTCAACGAGATGCTCCCGGTCGGCCATTACGTCGCCGCCACGCTGATATCGATCAACGAAAGCGAACGCGAGGTCCGCGCCTGGAACGGCGGCATGCCCCCGATCTGCCTCGTCGAGGAACAGGGGCAGGGCCTGCATCTGCGGTCGATCCAGTCCCGCCATACGCCGCTCGGCGTCCTGCCGCCGAGCCAGTTCAGCGTCGGCAGCGAACGCTACGTGACGCAGGGCGCGGCGCGCATCGTCGCCTGTTCCGACGGTTTCCTCGACGCCCGCGATGGCGGCGGCGAAATGTTCGGGATGGATCGCAAGATGAACCTGGTAAAGACCGCGGGCCTTGATCGGGTCTGGGATGACCTGCTCGACGCCTTCCGCAAACACACCGAAAACGGCCGTATCGAGGATGACGTTTCGCTGTTCATGGTCGCCCTGCCCTGATGCAGAGGGCCTGATTCAAGGGACGACCGTTTTCAGAAGTTCCGCGGTCTCGAACAGGGGCAGACCCATCACCCCGGAATAGCTGCCCTCGATGCGCTCGATGAAGGCCGCCGCCCGGCCCTGGATGGCATAGGCCCCGGCCTTGCCCAGCGGCTCGCCGGTGGCGCAATAGGCATCGATCTCGGCTGCGGCGAGGGTCCGGAAGTAGACCACGGTCTCGCTCACCGCCCAGTGCTCGCCGCCCTCGCCGTCGATAACCGCCACACCCGTGTAGACGCGGTGCGGGCGGCCGGAAAGCAGCGCCAACATGCGGCACGCCGCGGCAAGGTCTTCGGCCTTGCCCAGTATCGTGCCGTCGATGACCACGGCGGTGTCCGCGGCCAGCACGACTGCTGGCCGGCCCGCCGGGAGCAGGGCGCGGCCGATGCGGGCCTTGGCCAGTGCCAGCCGGCGCACGTGCTCCGCCGGCGGTTCCCGGCCGTCCCAGGACTCATCGACCTCGACTTCCAGCACGACGTGCGACAGCCCCAGTTGATCGAGCAACTGGCGCCGCCGTGGCGAACGCGAGGCGAGATAGAGCGCGGCCTCACTCACGGTGATAGGGATGACCGGTGAGCAGGGTCACCGCGCGGTAGAGCTGCTCGGCGACCAGCACCCGGGCGAGGCCGTGCGGGAGTGTCAGCGCCGACAGCGACCAGATCTGATCAGCGCGGCGGCGGAGATCGGGGTCCAGACCGGCGGCGCCGCCGATCAGCACCACCAGGTCATGGCCCGCGCCGAGCCAGCGTTGCATCTGCTGCGCCAGCGCCTTGCTGGTCCAGTTCTCGCCGCGCTCGTCGCAGGCGATGACCCGCGCGTCTTTGGGGATGGCGGCGGCGATGCGCCCGGCCTCGCGCTTCATGGCGACCGCCGCCGGCGTCGCCGCGCCGGAGGCCTGCGGGATCTCGACGAGCGTCAGCGCGCAGTGCCGCGGCAGGCGCCGGGCGTACTCCTGGTAACCGGCATCCACCCAGGCCGGGAGGCGGCGACCGACGGCAATCAGGTGGATGCGCATCACCCCCGGCTACGCGGTCGAGGTATGCTGGCCCGGGGCGTCGCCCCAGAGCTTCTCGATCTGGTAGAAGGCCCGGGTCAGGGGGTGCATGGCGTGGACGATGACGTCGCCCAGATCGATCAACACCCACTCCCCGCCCTCGTAACCCTCCACGCCCACCGGCCGCAGGTCCAGCTGCGCGGCGGCCTCGACCACGCGATCGGCGATGGCCCGCACCTGCCGGTGCGAGCGGCCATTGCCGATGATCATGTAATCGGCGATCGAGGTCAGGTTGCGGACGTCGAGCAGCTGGATATGGTCGGACTTCACGTCCTCCATGGCGGCGATCAGCCGCCGTGCGAGTTCGCCCGATCGGTCTGAATCGATGGATTTGCTGGTCAAGGCTGGCGGTACAGGCGCTCGTCGGCGATCAGGGCGAGCACCGGATCGGGAACCAGGCCGCGCACCGATCGCCCGGCGGCAAGCGCCGGGCGGATCCGCGACGAGGCGATTTCAAGCTGCGGCATCGCGAAGTAACCAAGCCCGCCGTGGGCCTGGTGCCGGAATTGGCCGGTGCCATTGACCCGGATGGTCTCCGCCCAGGCTGAGAGTTCGGCCGGCAGCGACGGCGAGGCCCCGGGCCTTTCGGCAACGGCGATGTGCGCGAGTCCCGGCAGCCGCTGCCACTGATGCCAGGCGGTCAGGCCGCGGAAGGCATCCATGCCCAGGATGAGGACAATCGGTGTATGGCCAACCTCCGCGCGCAGGGTGCCAAGCGTTTCCACCGTATAGGAAACTCCCCCCCGTCGCAATTCGCGGTCGTCCACCACCAGACCCGGCTCGCCGGCGGTAGCAACGCGCAGCATCGCCAAACGCTGCGCCCCGGACGCGACGGGCGGCGCGCGGTGATTCGGCGCATGCAGCGGGATGAGGCGGACCTCGGCGAGACCCAGCGCCTCGCGCGCCTCGATGGCGAGGCGCAGGTGGCCATTGTGGACGGGGTCGAAACTGCCACCCAGGACGCCGATCATTCATCCTTCAACCGCGGATATGGCCGTCGCCGAGGACGACCCACTTGCGGGTGGTGAGCCCTTCGAGCCCCACCGGACCGCGGGCATGGAACTTGTCGGTGGAGATCCCGATCTCGGCCCCCAGGCCGTACTCGAAGCCGTCGGCGAACCGCGTCGAGGCGTTGACCATCACCGAGCTCGAATCCACCTCGGCAAGGAAGCGCCGCGCCCGCGGCCAGTCCTCGGTGACGATGCTGTCGGTGTGCGCGGAACCGTAGTTGCGGATGTGATCGATGGCCTCGTCGAGGCCGGCGACGACCCGGATCGACAAGATCGGCGCCAGATATTCGGTGCGCCAGTCGTCCTCGGTCGCCGGCCGCATTTGCGGATAGAGGGCCCGCGCCAGTTCGCAGCCGCGCAGCTCCACGCCCTGCTCCAGGTACAGCGGAACCAGGCGGTCGAGGGCCGGCCTCGCCACCGCTTCGGCCACCAGCAGCGTCTCCATGGTGTTGCAGGTGCCGTAGCGCTGGCACTTGGCGTTGAAGGCGACGCGCTCGGCCTTGTCGAGATCGGCGCGGTCGTCGATGTAGACGTGGCAGACGCCGTCCAGGTGCTTGAGCACCGGGATGCGCGCCTCGCGGGCGATGCGTTCGATGAGCCCCTTGCCGCCGCGCGGGACGATCAGATCGACGAACTCCGCCATGGTGACCAGTTCGCCGACCGCGGCGCGATCCGTGGTATCGACGACCTGGACGGCGGTCCGCGGCAGTCCGGCGGCCGCGAGCCCGTCATGGATGCAGGCGGCGATGGCACGGTTCGAGGCCAGCGATTCCGAACCGCCGCGCAGGATGACGGCATTGCCGGCCTTCAGGCACAGGGCCGCGGCATCGGCAGTCACGTTGGGCCGTGATTCGTAGATGATGCCGACCACGCCGAGCGGCACGCGCATGGTGCCGACCTGGATGCCGGAGGGGCGATAGCGGAGATCGGTGATCTCGCCGACCGGATCGGGCAGTTGCGCCACCTCGCGCAGGCCGTCGGCCATGGCCCGCACGCGCTTCGGGTTCAACTCCAGGCGTTCGCGAAAGGCCGCGTCAAGGGCGGCATCGGCCCCCAGATCGGCGGCATTGGCGGCCAGGATGGCATCCATACCGGTGATCAGCCGATCAGCGATGGCGAGCAGGGCGGCGTTCTTGGCGGCGGTGCCGGTCCTGGCCATCACCACCGCGGCGGTGCGCGCCGCGCGGCCGAGGTGCTGCATGTAGGTCTTGATTTTCATCACGTCAGTCGCGGGTCGCCGGGTGGCTGGCCGGCCATGGCCAGACACAGCGCGGTCAGGTCATTCCACGGATCGCCCCGATCCAACCCCTTGATGACCCGGTCGATGCCGGTGGCGAAGAGCAGCATCCGGTACAGCGCCGCGCTACCCAGGCGCCGCGCCGCGCCGCGCAGCAGTTGTTCACGCGGCGGGAACAACCGGTAGCCGCCGATCACCGCCTCGGGGGCCTGCCGGGCCGCGAGCAGACAGGCGGCCCGCAGTTCACGGGTCAGGGCCCAGCATACCAGAACGGCCTCGGCGCCCTCGTCCCGCAGGCCGCGCAACATGCGCACGGCCTGTGCCGCCTTGCGTGAGAATGCGGTGTCGGCCAGCGCAAAGATGTCATAACGGGCGCTGTCGCCTACCGCGGCCAGCACATCGCCCTCCCCGATCGTGCGATCGCCGCAGAGCAGGGCGAGTTTGTCGACATCCTGGGCGGCGGCCGGCAGGTTGCCCTCGACCCGATCCGCGAGCAGCCGGATGGCCCCGGCGCTCGCCGTCAGGCCGCGCGATTCAAGGCGGTTGCCGATCCAACCGGGCATCTGCTCGGGCTTCAGCGGCCAGACCTCGATAATGTCGCCGGTGGCCTCGATGGCCCGGAACCAGGCGGTTTGCTGGGCCTTGCGGTCGATCTTCGCCGCCGCGATGATGAGCACGACGTCCGCCGGCGGTCGTTCACAGTAGCCGGCAATGGCCTCGCCACCGGCATCGCCGGGCTTGGCCTCGCCCAGCCGCAGATCGATGAGGCGACGACTGGCGAACAGCGATAGGCTATCGGCCTCGAATCGCAGCGCGTTCCAGTCCATGCCGGTCGCCGCGTCGAACACGACCCGTTCGCCATAACCCTGGCGGCGGGCGGCACTGCGGATGGCGTCCTCGGCCTCCAGCCGCTGCAGCGGCTCGTCGCCGGTCACGAGATAAACCGGCTTCAGACCCTTGTCGAGGGCGGCGGCGAGCTGCTCCGGACGCCGTCTCACCGGCGGCCGGCACCCAGCGCCTGCAGCCGGCGCAGGATGGTTTGCGCGGCGTCCTCGCGCAGGTCAGCCTGCAGGGTTTCCTCTTCGGCGAACTTGCCGAGGGCCGTGCCTTCCTCGAACACGTAGTCGCGCTGCAGATGGACCTCGTCCTTGTCGAGCAGCACCGTGCCGTCGCCCTTGACCGCGCTCAGGGCGGCGAAGATGTCGATCTCGTATTCGCGCACCTTGCCGGTATCCGGATCGACCGACAACACACGCCGATCGTAGGCCTCGTTGCCGACGGTGACGATGATGTCGGCCTGCTGCGGGCTGGCCGCGAACTGGACGCCGCTCACCGACATCTGCCGGCGCACCTCGGCACCGAGCCGGCCGGCCTGGACGTCCTGCAGGTAGATGCTGCCCAGATGCCAGGTGAGCGGCGCGGCGCCCCGCAGATGATAGCCGCAGGCGCCGAGCTGCAATGCCAGGGCACCGCCAACCAGCCATTTCGTCAACCGCGCCATACGCATCGATCTGTCCTCACCGCCTGTTCAGCCCGCGACTATATTAACAAGCCGTCCGGGGACGACCACCACCTTCTTGACGGTCGCGCCGGGCGGCGGCAGGGCCGCGAACCAGGCCCGCGCCTCGGCCTCGATCGCCTCGCCGCCGGCATCGGCAGCGACCGTGAGGGTGCCCCGCTTCTTGCCGTTGACCTGAACCACCAGCTCGATGCGGTCCTGTGCCAGCGCCCTGTCATCGGGCCGCGGCCAGGTTGCGCCCAGAATGTCGCCACCGAAACCGAGTTCCCGCCAGAGGTGATCGCAGACGTGCGGCGTGATCGGCGCCAGCAGGCGCAGCAGGATGCCGAGACCCTCGTGAACGATCGCGGCGCGCCGCGACCCGGCCGCGGCGCCGGGCTTGAGCCGCTCGCCTTCGAGCGTGTTCAGGATCTTCATGGCCGCCGACACCACGGTGTTGAACTGGTACCGCCCGAAGTCGTAGTCGGCCTGCCGCAACGACTGGTGGATCTCGCGCCGCGCGGCGGCCAGATCGGGTTCCAGGGCTAACGCGCCGGGATCGACCGCCGCCAGTTCATCGCGATGGGGCGCCAGCTCCGTAACCGCCCGGAAGGCGAAGGCCCACAGCCGCCGCAGGTAGCGGAAGGCGCCCTGCACGCCGGCATCGGACCACTCCAGGGACAGCTCCGGCGGGGCGGCGAACATGGTGAACAGGCGCACCGTGTCGGCGCCGTACTGATCGATCAGGGTTTGCGGATCGACGCCGTTGTTCTTGGACTTCGACATCTTCTCGATGCCGCCGATTCGCACCGGGCCGCCGTCCTCGCGCAGCCGGGCGTTCGCGATGCGCCCGCGGGCGTCGCGCTCGACCTCGATCGCCGCCGGGTTGTACCAGTGGCGGTGACCGGAGTCGTCCTCCCGGAAATAGGTCTCGGCGACCACCATGCCCTGGGTCAACAGCCTGGCAAAAGGTTCGTCGCAACGGACCAGTCCGGCATCGCGCAGCAGCTTGTGATAGAAGCGGGCGTAGAGCAGGTGCAGGATCGCGTGCTCGATGCCGCCGATGTACTGATCGACCGGCAACCAGTAGTCGGCACGCTGGTCGAGCATCTCTCGGTCGTTGTCCGGGCAACAGAACCGCGCGTAGTACCAGCTCGATTCCATGAAGGTATCGAAGGTGTCGGTCTCGCGCTCGGCCGGAGCACCGCAGCGCGGGCAGGTCGTCCGGCGCCAGTCGGGGTCGGCCTTGATCGGGGATTGCACCCCGGTGAAAGCAACCTCCTCCGGCAACACCACCGGCAACTGATCGTCCGGGACCGGTACGGCATCGCAGCTCGGGCAATAGATGACCGGAATGGGGCAGCCCCAGTAGCGCTGCCGCGAGACGCCCCAGTCGCGCAGGCGGAAGTTGACGCGCCTCCGGCCAGTGCCGGCCCGCTCCAGCCGCGTGGCGAGGGCGGCAAAGACCTCGTCGAAATCCATGCCGTCGAACTCGCCGGAATTGATGAGCAGGCCGTGATCGACGTACGCCCCGTGCGTGAGGTCCGCCATCGAACCGTCGGCGGGACGGATGACCTGGCGGACCGGCAGGCCGTATTTCTCCGCGAATTCGAAATCGCGCTGGTCGTGCGCCGGTACCGCCATCACCGCGCCCGTGCCGTAGCCCATGAGCACGAAGTTCGCCACCCATACAGGCACCCGCTCGCCGGTAATCGGATGCACGGCCTCGATGCCGAGCGGCAGGCCGCGCTTCTCCATGGTCTCCATGTCGGCCTCGGCAACACCGCCGTGCGCGCACTCGTGCACAAAAGTGGCGATCTGCGGGTCGCGGGCGGCGGCGGCACGGGCGAGCGGGTGTTCGGCCGCCACCGCCACATAGGTCACGCCCAAGAGCGTGTCCGGGCGCGTCGTGTAGACGGTCAGCTTCGCGTCCATGCCGGCGACGGCGAACTCGATTTCGAGCCCCTCGGAGCGGCCGATCCAGTTGCGCTGCATGGTCTTGACCGGCTCCGGCCAGCCGTCCAGCCGATCGAGTTCGTCCAGCAGCTCCTGGGCACAGGCCGTGATGCGCAGGAACCACTGCGGGATCTCGCGGCGCTCGACCAGCGCGCCGGAACGCCAGCCCCGGCCCTCGATCACCTGCTCGTTGGCGAGCACCGTCTGATCGACGGGGTCCCAGTTGACGACGGAATTCCGGCGGTAGACCAGGCCCTTGGCGAACAGTCGCGTGAACAATTGCTGCTCGAACCGGTAGTACTCCGGCCGACAGGTGGCAATCTCGCGCGACCAGTCATAGGCCAGGCCCAGGCGCTGCAACTGGCCGCGCATGTGTTCGATGTTGGCGTAGGTCCAGCGGGCCGGCGGCACCCGGTTCTTGATGGCGGCGTTCTCGGCCGGCAGACCGAAGGCGTCCCAGCCCATCGGCTGCAGGACGTTCCTGCCCTGCATGCGCTGGTACCGGCTGATGACGTCGCCGATGGTGTAGTTGCGCACGTGCCCCATGTGCAGCGCCCCGGAGGGATAGGGGAACATCGACAGGCAGTAGAACTTCGGCCGCGCCGGATCCTCCGTCACCGTGAAGGCGCCGGTCTCGGCCCAGCGGCGCTGCGCCGCCACTTCGAGCACGGCGGGTTGGTAGCGTTCATCCATCGGTGTCGTCCATCGGCGAGGTACCGCCGGAAAGCGGGAAAACGGGGGCTGATCTCGGGGAATCTGTGCTCAGGAACTGGCGGGCAAGGATACCGCAGACGCCGGAATAAAGAAGCCCCTCCGGAGAGGGGCTCAAGGGCGATCCGCCGCGCTGCAACTACGGTTGCTTGGGCTTCGCCGCCGCGGTCAGCTTGTCCCGGTTGGCGGCGACTATCTTCTCGCCGATGCCCGGGACCTGCACCAGGTCATCGACCGACTTGAAGGGGCCGTTCTTGTCCCGATACTCGATGATCGCCCGGGCCCGGGCCTCGCCCACGCCATCGATGGTCTGGGCCAGCGCGGCGGCATCGGCGCTGTTGATATCGACGGGGTCACCGGCGAAGACGAGGGGCGACACGGCAAGCACTGCGGCGAGAATGGAATTACGGAATGACGACATGACAGTTCTCCTTTCCTTGTCCTTGAACGGGTGGTTTTCCTGGCCCCGGACCGCAGCCGCGGCCCGGGGCGCGAACAATATAGCACCGGCCTCACCCGGCTGGAAGCGCAGCGGCCGGGCTGCCCTTCCGGATTACGACGGTACGGCCATCGCGATCAATCGAAGCCCGTGCTGAACTGTATCGACAGGCCGTCGCCGTGACCATTACGGCGGTGACGGAAGTCGTTGCGCCAGTGCGGCCACCCGCCGTGGTGGTGGCGGTCGTTGCGCCAGTGATTGCGCGGCGGGCAGTAGGCGCGCGGCCCATAGGTATGCACGTCGCCAGACCACGGCACCGCGCCGACGATGGTCACCGGCGGTCCGTAATAATGATGGACATAGGCCGGCGTGGATGGCACGACCGAAAAAGCTTGGACGCGCGTACGGTCATGGGCCGCGACCGGCGTCGCCAGCAACATGCCGCTCAGGGCCGTGACAAATAGCGAAAGCCTTGCGAATCGGTTCATGGTGAAATCCTCCGGTCGATGATGACGGCGCCAAGCATGCGCGCCGGCGCCTGAACTTGGACTGAACTGGCCGCGGCATCGCCGGCCATGTCATGATTGATTCCGATCCGCACCGACACCGGACGATGCAGACCATTCCATTCCGACCTTCGATTCGGCGCTGGGTGCAATCCGGCGCCGCGCCGTCCGTGCTGCTGGCGGCGGTCATTGCGTTCATGGCCGGCGTGCTCGCCGGCTGGCAGGGGATCGCCGGCGGCGTTACCCGGGCGCGACTGGTGCAAGGGGTGGAGATCGTCCGGATTGCCGAGGGTGGCATCGATTACACGGCCCGGGTGGACAGCGGCGCCGCCATCTCTTCGGTCAACGCGCGCAATATCGCCGTGGACGGAGGCGATGCGGAAGACCCGCGCAAGAATATCGGCCGGACGGTACATTTCACCCTCGACAATGGCCACGGCCAGAGTGCCGAAGTCGATGCCGAGATAATCGACGTGAAGAGTGTGCGGACCGGCGATTGCCGCGAGTGGCGCTACCACGTCCATCTGACCGTGGATTTCGGCGGCCGGACCGCGAACCTGCTGGTCAATCTCAACGATCGCAGCGCCCTGGGCGAGAAGATGCTGCTCGGCCGCAACTGGCTGGAAACTGGCAACTACGTGATCGCCGTCTCCGACCGCTAGGCCGAATAGACCACGCGGCCGGCGTGCAGGGTGAACCGAACGCGCCCCCGGAAGGTCTGGTCGAGGAAGGGCGTATTGCGCCCGGCACTCACCATCGACTTTTCGTCCAGTCGCCAGGTCTCGTCGGGGTCGAAGATGCAGACATCGGCGCTTGCGCCGACACCGAGGGTGCCGGCGTCCACCCCGAGTATCGCGGCGGGATTGGCGGTCACGGTGGCAAGCGCGGCGTTCAGGTCGAGCAAACCTTCATCCACCAGACGCAGCGTCAGCGGCAGCCAGGTTTCGAGGGCCGAGATGCCGGGTTCGGTGGCATCGAATGGAGTCCGTTTTGCATCCGGATCGTGCGGCTGGTGATCGGAGCATATTGCGCTTATGACACCCTTCCTGAGCGCCCGGCGCAGACCGTCGCGATCGGCACGGCCACGCAGCGGCGGCCGGACGTGACAGAAACTGTCAAAGCGGCCCAGATCGGCGTCGGTCAGGAACAGCTGGTGGATGGCAACGTCGGCGGTGACCGGCAGGCCGCGGCCGGCGGCTTCGGCGACCAGGCGCGCCGACCGCGCGCAGGACAGGCGGCAGAAATGCGCCCGGGCGCCGCTCTGCTCGACGAGCAGGAGGTCGCGTGACAGGGCCACGGTTTCCGCGGTCTCCGGAATCCCCGGCAACCCGAGGCGGGTGCTGACCGCGCCTTCGTGGACGTGCCCGCTGCCGGCGAGCCACGGGTCTTCGGCATGGATGAACACGGTCAGACCGCAGGTGTGGGCATACTCCAGCGCCCGGCGCATCACCTCGCTGTTGACGACGGGCGCCAGCGCGTTGCTGACCCCGACGCAACCGACGGACTTCAGGCCGTTCATCCCGGCGAGCATCTCGCCCTTGAGGTCCCTGGTCAGGGCCCCGAGGCAGACGACCCGCGCCAGACCGGTGGTGGCGGCACGCTGGTGGATCAATTCGACGACCGCCGTCGTGTCGATGATGGGCAGTGTGTCCGGCGGGCAGCACAAGGTGGTCACGCCGCCCGCAACCGCGGCCTTGAGCTCGCTGGCGATGGTGGCCTTGTGCGTGTAGCCCGGTTCGCGCAGACGGGCGCTCAGATCGACCAGGCCCGGGCAGACGATCAGGCCGCGGGCATCGAGCACCTCTTCGGTGGCAAAGCCGCGCGGACGGCGGCCGACGGCGACAATTCGGCCGCCGTCGATGTACAAATCGGCGACCGCATCGAACCGGTTGGCCGGATCGACGATCCGGCCGCCGCGGATGCGGATGCGCGCGGTCATTCGCCGCCCCCGGCATGGCTGCCGGCGAGCATGGCCATGATCGCCATGCGCACGGCAATGCCATGACTGACCTGCTGCAGGATCACCGAGCGACCACCATCGGCGACTGCCGAGTCAATCTCGACACCGCGATTGATGGGGCCGGGGTGCATGACGATGACATCAGGCTTGGCGAAACGCAGGCGCTCCTCGGTCAGGCCATAGAGCCGGAAGTACTCGGAGGCGCTCGGCAGCAACGCGCCGCGCATGCGCTCGTACTGCAGGCGCAGCATCACGACCACATCGACATCGCGCATACCCGCCGTCATGTCGTGGTACACGCGGACACCCATCGCCTCGACGCCGGCCGGGATCAGGGTGCGCGGTCCCACCACGCGGATGTCCGGGACCCCGAGGACCCGGAGGGCGTGGATCTCCGAACGCGCCACCCGCGAGTGCAGGACGTCGCCAACAATGGCCACCGCCAGCTGCCGGAATTCCCGCTTGTGGCGGCGGATGGTAAAGGCGTCGAGCATGGCCTGGGTCGGGTGGGCGTGGCGACCGTCGCCACCGTTGATGACGCTGATATGGGGCGCGACGTTGGCGGCGATGAAGTGGGCGGCGCCGCTCAGGCTGTGCCGGACGACGAACATGTCGCAGTGCATGGCCTCGAGGGTCCGCAGGGTATCGAGCAGGGTCTCACCCTTCTTGGTCGACGACGCCTCGATGTTCAGGTTCAGCACGTCGGCCGAGAGCCGGGTGGCGGCCAGATCGAAGGTCGTGCGGGTACGCGTCGACGGTTCGAAGAACAGGTTGACGATGGTCCGCCCGCGCAGCAGCGGCACCTTCTTGACGGCGCGACCGGCGACTCCGGTGAATCCCTCGGCGCGGTCGAGAATCTCCACCAGCAGATCGCGCTGCAATCCCTCGATGGTCAGAAAATGCTGAAGGCGCCCATGCTCGTTGATCTGGATGTCGCGCGCCGTCATGCGGTCTTGTGGACGAAAGTCAGCGTCAGGGGATCAGGCCCGGTGAGTTTAACATGCTCGTCGGCGGCCACAGTCAGAGACGCGCCCGTCACGTCGGCCTGGATCGGCAGTTCGCGACCGCCGCGATCGACCAGTACCGCGAGCGTCACGCTCGCCGGCCGGCCGAAATCGAATATCTCGTTGAGCGCGGCTCGTATCGTCCGCCCGGTGTAGAGGATGTCGTCGACCAGCAGGATGTGCCGATCGTCGACCGTGAACGGCAGATGCGACGGCTCGACCGCCGGGTGCAGGCCGACCCGGCCGAAGTCGTCGCGGTGATAGGCGATGTTGAGGGCGCCCATCTCGCCGTCTATACCGAGAGCGGCCCGTAATCGCTCGGCAACCCAGACGCCGCCGGTCCGGATCCCGACCACCGCCGGAGCGGGGCGGTTACGCTCGTGGAACAGCCGGCGCAGGTCGCCGGCCATCTTGTCGATCAGGACTTCCGGCTTGAGCGCCGACAGATTGTTCATGCGCCATCCCGTGCGGACGCCGGCGCTGACGGCCGTTGCTCGCCGAGCCAGGTCTCGACGATCACCTGGGCCGCCACCGCATCGATTGCGGCGACGTCGGTCGTCCGTTCGCGGGCGGCATGCGAGCTCAGTCGTTCGTCGACGAAATGCACCGGCAGGCCGTAGCGGGTTCCGAGCGCGGTGGCGAAACCGCGGATGCGCGGCGCCAGTGAATGGTCGCTGCCGTCGGCGTGGCGCGGCATGCCGACGATGAACGCATCCGGCTCATACTCGCGGCACACACGATCGATCACGAGCCAATCCGGCGAATTCCGACGCACGGCGGCAACCGCGACAGGGGTAGCGGTGCAGGTCAAGGTCTGGCCCACGGCCACGCCGATCCTCTTCGCGCCGTAGTCGAAACCGAGTACCACGTAATCATGCATGCCCGGCTTCGTGAGAGAGATGACCGATGTCCACGCCCATCAGGGCCACCGCCGAACGCCACCGGTCCTGGGGAGCCGTCTGGAACAGGATACCTTCGTCGGCCGGCAGCGAGAGCCATGCATTGTCGAGCATCTCACGCTCGATCTGGCCCGGGGCCCAGCCCGCGTATCCGAGCGCCACAAGGGTGTCCTGCGGCCCGCGGCCCTTGGATATGGCTTCAAGGATGTCGCGCGAGGTGGCCACGCCGATGTCGCCGCCTATTTGGATGGTCGAATCCCATTCGCTCGCCGGCCGGTAAAGGATGAAGCCGCGATCCCGCTGCACGGGGCCGCCCTGGAAGACCGGCAGATCGTTGATGCCTGGATCGACGGCCTCCATGTGCATCTGCGACAGCACTTCGCCCAGGCTGAAATTCAACGGCCGGTTGATGACGATGCCCATGGCCCCTTCTTCGCCGTGCGCGCAGATGTAGGTCACAGTCTGCGAAAAATTGGGGTCGTCCAGCGCCGGCATCGCGACTAGGAAGTGGTTGGTCAGGTTCATGGCTCTCATGATTTTCAAGTATCGGCAGTCGGCAAATGACTTACAAGCAGTGGCTAATAGCAACCAATCACTGCATGGAATTCACCATGTGGATTCTGCGCCCGCAAACCGTTCGTGATTCTGTTATCATCCGCCGCCCTTTGATTTTCCTGCGTTTCCTGGATGTTCCGGCCTGGCGATCCAACGGCCTCGCCCACTCGGCGTGATGCTTGCTTCGGCATTGCCTTCTGGTCCGGCCGGATCCGATCCGGGGACCAACCCGGGAGAACACCGGGAATGCATCAAACCGCGCCAACCAGGGTCTGCCCGGACTGGCTTTCGGGTTGTCGGTCGTCAACGTAAATTGAAACCAACGAGGGGGAAGTTATGCGTTTTGCTGCGAGGCTTTTCTGGACATTACCGATTTTAGCCACTGTCGTACCGCCGGCCCTTGCGGTCGAAGGTGCGGAAACGGTGGAACTGTCCGACATCACCGTGACCTCCACCCGCGTCGAGAAGTCGTCGCTGAAGGTCCCGGCGGCGGTGAGCACGGTGAGCCAGGACGAGATCCAGATCGGGCACCAGCAGCTCGGCCTCGACGAGGCCATGCTCAACATCCCGGGCCTGTTCTTCCAGGACCGCTACAACTTCGCCCAGGACCTGCGCATCTCCATCCGCGGCTCCGGGGCCCGCTCCAACTTCGGTATCCGCGGCATCCGGATTTATTCTGATGAAATCCCCCTGACGATGGCCGATGGTCAAAGCAACGTCGACGAGATAGACCTGGGTTCCATGGGGCGCATCGAGGTGCTGCGCGGCTCCTCCGGTTCCCTGTACGGATCATCGTCCGGCGGCATCATCAACCTGCAAACAGAGGATGGCCCGGAAACGCCATTCGTGCAGGCCAAGGCCACGGCCGGCGAATACGATTTCCAAAACTACCAGCTCAAGTCCGGCGGTCAGCTGGGCCGGCTCAACTACATGGCCAACGCGTCCTTTCTGACCATCGGTGGTTATCGGCAACTGAGCGAAGCCGAGAACCGCCTGGTAAACACAAAGTTCCGATATGACATCGACGATACGTCCGATTTCACGGTGACCGTCAGCGCCGTTGACTCACCACTGGCAAATGATCCAGGTGGTCTGACCGCTACCCAGGTACGTGCCAATCGCAAGCAGGCCACGGCCGGTGCTGCGACCTTTCAGGCAGGCGAGGCTCTCGATCAGCAGAAACTTGGTCTCGTCTATGACAAGCGCTTCGGTGACAAACATGAGATCAAGCTTCGTAACTACTACCTGTGGCGCGGCTTCGAGAGCAATCAGCCGGTGCAATTCTTCGGCGTCATCGAGTTCGATCGCTTCTTCTTCGGTGGTGGCGGTCAGTACACTTACACCGACAGCTTCGCCGACCATGACAACCGCCTGATACTTGGTTTCGATGTCGATTCGCAACGTGACGACCGTCAGCGTTACAACAACGACAACGGCATTCGCGGTACCCTACGCCTCGACCAGGTCGAGAAAGTCCTGTCCCGGGGGTTCTACGTCCAGGATGAATTCAGCCTGTTCAAGGACATCGAGCTCACCGCCGGTGCCCGCTACGATGTGCTCGACTACGAGGTCGATGATAACTTCCTGACCGACCCCGCGGGTGACGATTCCGACGATGTCACCTTCAGCGAGTGGAGCCCGATGGCCGGCATCGTCTGGTCGCCGCGCGAGTGGTTCAACCTCTACGGCAACGTCTCCTGGGCCTTCGAGACGCCGAGCATGACCGAATTCGCCAATCCGGCGAACGGCGGCGCCTCGGGCGGCCTGAACAGCACCCTGTCGCCGCAGACCTCGACCAGCTACGAGGTCGGCCTCAAGGGCGTGCTGCCCGGCAAGTTCCGTTATGACGTGGCCGCCTTCCACATCGACCTCGAAAACGAAATCGTGACCCTCGTGAACCGGAGCGGCCGCACCTTCTCCGAGAACGCCCAGGAAAGCACCCGCGAAGGGGTGGAGGCGGCGCTGTCCTGGCAGCCGTTCCAGGGCCTGACCGCGAACGTCGCCTACACGTTTTCCGATTTCACCTATGATGAATACCTGTCTACCGGCTGCAGGAATTTCGTCGCCCCGACGGTCATCCCACCGATCGCAACCTGCAATCTCTTCATTCCCGGGGTCAGCGCTGGCAGCACCTCGGGCGTTCTGCGCGCGGCCCGCGACTTCTCCGGGAAACGTGTCCCAGGCATCCCGGAGCACCAGTTCCATGCGGAGATCTCCTACTTCCACGCCAGCGGTTTCTACGTGATGTGGGACATGCTGCATGTCGGTAAGTTTTATACGACCAACGCCAACGGCAATATCGAACGCGCGGCCGGGGTGCCGGTCGGTAGCGCGGAAAACGAGTCCTATCAGGTTGCCAACTTCAGCGCCGGGCGGCTGTTCGAATTCGGGGCCTGGGAGATCAATCCCTACGTCGGCCTGAACAACATGTTCAACGAGGAATACAACGGCAACGTCCGCATCAATGATGCAAACTTCGGCTATTTCGAGCCGGCGCCGGAGCAGAATTTCTTTGGTGGTGTTAACGTGCGGTACAACTTCAACGCCCTGTAGTGATTTCGCGGCCCGGCGGTTCGCCACCGGCCACTGGCTTCACCGGCTGGCCGCGAACTGGCTGCTGTTCATGAACTGCCAGGTGCGCGTGATGTGCAGAATGTCGACGTCCTTGACGAATTCGTCGGGGAACGGCGCATAGGGGGAAGCCAGGCGGACGATGCGGATGGCGGCATCGTCGAGCATCGGATGGCCCGACGGCCGGCGCACGTTGATCTCGTTGATCGAACCGTCGGCGTTCAGGGCCACGTCCAGGATCAGGTTGCCGTTCAAACGTTGCCGGCGCGCCTCGTCGGGATAGTTGAGATTGCCCACGCGCTCGACCTTGGCCCGCCAGGCCTCCATGTAGGCCGCGTACTTGTGCTCGCGGGTGTTGGCGGAGATGAACTTGCGCCGCGGGCGCTTGGCCTTGGCGTCCAGCTGATTCTGGATCTCGGCATCGAGGCTGGCAATGGCAAAGCTGCGCGCCACCAGTGAAGCGGCCGACGGGGGCGGTGCGGCCATCTCGGCGACGGCATCATCGGCCGGCTGTTTCGTCTGCACGGGCGCCTCTTCTGGCGGCGTCGGCTTGGGCGCCGCCTCGACAGCTTTTTCGGCCCGTTTCTCGGGCTTCTTCACCGGCTTGGTTACCGCACGCTCGGCGACCGCCGTCTCGACCACCAGTTCCTGAATCGGCTTGGCGGCCGGCGCCTCGACGCGGGCAGGCGGCTTGTTCTCCGGCTTGGGCGCGGGTTCCAATGCCGGGCTGGGCAGTGGCGTACTCGCCACGACCGCCTGTGCCGATGGCAGCGGGGCTGGCAGCGGTGTGGTCGGCCGCACGGTCTCGTGGTGATCACCGCCGCCCAGATGGTTGGCCTGGGCCAGGAATTCCGCCTCCTTCGGGGCTTCTTCCGTTCGCGTCTGCACCAAAACGATGTCTAGGGTTTCGAATTTCGGCGTGACGCGCGGTTGACGTTCGAAAGCGACACCGAGGATTACAATTGCATGCAGCAGGATCGCGAGGCAAACGGTCAGCCCCAGACGGTCGGCCGGAGTGATGCGCGCCGGATAGGCGAACGATGGCGTGGCGGCGATAGCGGTCAACGCATCCGTCTCTCTGAATACTTTACCTCAGGTTTTAATTATAACCACCTAACACCATTTTGAAACAGGCTCGCGGAGCCATGCCTCGATCGCGTCCATCAGGGCACCCTTGATATCGACGTCGTACAGTTTTTCGAGTTCGCGGATGCAGGTCGGGCTGGTGACGTTGATTTCGGTCAGGTAGTCGCCGATGACATCGAGCCCGACAAATATCAATCCACGTTCGCGCAGGGTCGGTCCGACCTGGGCACAGATCCACCGGTCGCGCTCGCTCAGGGCCACGCCCTCGCCGCGGCCGCCGGCGGCGAGATTGCCGCGCGTCTCGCCGCTCGCCGGAATGCGCGCCAAGGCATAGGGCACCGGCTCGCCGTCCACCATGAGAATGCGCTTGTCGCCGTGGCGGATTTCCGGGATAAAGCGCTGCGCCATCACGAACCGGCGGCCGTGGTCGGTCATGGTTTCGAGGATGACGGTCTGGTTCGGATCTCCGGAACGCAGGCGAAAGATGGATGCCCCGCCCATGCCGTCCAGCGGCTTCAGGATGATGTCGCCAGATTCGGCGAGGAAGTCGCGCAAGTGGCCCGCCTCGCGGCACACCAGCGTTGGGGGGCAACACTGCGGAAACCAGGCGGTGAAGAGCTTTTCGTTGGCGTCGCGTAGGCTGCGCGGCCGGTTCACCACCAGCACGCCCGCACGTTCGGCCTGTTCCAGGAGGTAGGTCGCGTAGATATATTCCATGTCGAATGGCGGATCCTTGCGCATCAGGATGACATCGAGTTCGTTTAGGAGCGCCGTTTTCTCGTCCCGGAGCGTGTACCAGTCGCGAGCATCATCGCGAACCGTGAGCAAGCGGAATCGGCCACAGGCGTTGCCATCGCGCAGATACAGATCGCCCATCTCCATGTAATGCAGCTCCCAGCCACGTGCCTGGGCAGCAGACAACAGCGCCAGCGTGCTGTCCTTGCGGAAATCGATCCCGGCGATCGGATCCATGACGACACCCAGCCTGATGGCCATGCCCGGTCCCACCCTTGCTTTTGATCGTGAGGCACTTAGCATACGCCGACCCGTCAACCGTGTACCGTCCGATGACCGATCCCCGCCCGGTGCTGCGCATCGCCACGCGCAAGAGTCCGCTGGCCCTCTGGCAGGCCGAGCACGTGCGCGCCCTCCTGCTGGCTCTGCACCCGGATATCGCGGTGGAACTGGTGCCTCTGAGTACGCGCGGCGATCGCATCCTCGACAGCCCGCTCGCCAAGATTGGCGGCAAGGGTCTGTTCGTCAAAGAACTGGAAGAGAGCCTGCGCGACGGCCGCGCCGATCTCGCGGTTCATTCGATGAAGGATGTGCCGGTGGAACTGCCCGATGAGCTGGTGTTGCCGGTGGTACTGGAACGCGAGGATCCGCGCGACGCCTGGATTTCTGACCGTTATCCCGCACCCGAGTCCTTGCCCGCGGGTGCCCGTGTCGGCACCTCGAGCCTGCGCCGTCAATGCCAGTTGAAGGCCATGCGGCCCGATTTGCGGATGGCAGACCTGCGCGGCAACGTCGGCACTCGTCTGCACCGACTCGACGACGGTGAATTCGAGGGTATCGTTTTGGCCGCGGCTGGCGTCAAGAGGCTCGGCCTCGACAGCCGGGTACGTCAGTACCTAGAACCGGAAATCATGCTGCCGGCAATTGGCCAGGGGGTCATCGGCATCGAGTGCCGCGACGGCGATCGGCAGACGCTCGATCGCATACAGCCACTGCACCATTCACCGACCGAGATATGCGTGCGCGCCGAACGGGCGCTCAATCATCGTCTGCATGGCGGTTGCCAGGTACCGATAGCCTGTCACGCCAGACTGGATGGCGGCAATCTCCGATTGACCGCACTGGTCGGCCGGGTCGATGGCAGCGAAATCGTGCGCGGCCGCGACAGCGGGCCTGCTCACGATGCCGCCTCGCTGGGAATCCGGCTCGCAGAGGACCTGCTCGCCCGCGGCGCCCGGCAGATCCTGGATGAACTGACGACCGGGGTCGATTAGCAGCAGCGGCGCCGGGAATCGGCGCGCCGTGTGAAAATGTGAGCTCCAGGCAACAAAAAAGCGGCACCCAAGCCGCTTTTTTGTCTTACCGGAGCTGTCCGTTCAGGCCGGAAGCTTGCGCCGCCGCGCCAATCCCATCCCGATCAACCCCATGCCGAGCAAGGCAACCGACGCCGGCTCCGGAACGTTGAACCCGCCGTTGATGTTGTCGTTGCCGCAGGACATGGTCCAATGTACGCCGACGCTGTTGCCCAAGCCCAAGCCGGTCATGTCGAAGGCGACCCAGCGGTAGTACGAAGTATCCCCCCCCACTACGCCGGAGCCGGAATTGTTGCTGCTGAGGTTCGCTACCTTGGTACCGGCGTCTATGGCGAAAGGCCGGGAATACGGCTCATAGGCATTCACCAAGTCGCTGTTCCAAGCCGTTACCCGGTACAGCCCGGCGGGATCGATACCCGTACCACTCCCGGTATCGACTGGTGTTTCCCCGTCGTAGTCTTTCGTCAGCAGGCCGAAGTCCACGCCGTACTCGTAGGTCGCCCCGTCGCCGAGCGTAACATTACCGTCGAAAGACAGGGCCAGGTCGCCGGCGTAGTAATTCCTGCCGCCAGTAGCGTAATGACCGTCGATCACATCGAAGCCGGTCTGCAGACCAAGGTAGAGGACGCTGCCAACCTGCTTGTAGAAGAGATACTCGGCATCAAACGCCTGCCCACCGTAGCCCGGATTTACAAACCCGCTACCGCCGACGTAATCCTCCGGCGTGCCGTCGCTTGGATATTCCGGCGTGACGAGCTGCGTCCAGCCGTCGGTGGCCCAGAACGGGAGGACGCCGGCCTGCGCCGCCGAAGTCATCGCCATGGTGGACAAGAGTGCGAGGCCCAGTCGTTTGCATGTATTCATGGTTCAATTCCTATTCACAATTTCAGTTTGGATGCGGATTCCACTGCTGCGATTTATTAGTCAAGTCCTGTGCCAATAAATGATTTATCAATATATTCATTGCGTTATGATATTTATCGAGGCCGAGGTGAGATCTGGATCTGTAAGCATTTCTTTACAGCAGGATGACTCAACCGTTGGAATCGAAGGCCAATAGCTGCGGCTGAGAGAGTTATTATCCTTTATAATCATAGTGTTATAAAATGACCGGGCCATTCTGAGCGGATTGTAAATTTCTCCGACGGACTTGAACCTGGTCGTCGGCCATCCGGGAAAATCTGTTGTCGGCTGACGACAAGCGTCCGTCGTTATTTCGAGCAGGGCCCCGTACCTGGATTCTGGTACAGGAGATCTTCCGAAAAAGAACCGAAATATCCACGGCTTTGGACGTTCCCGACGAGACCCCGAGCCGAGGCAGGTATGGTATTGTGCGCAGGATGGATGATCCCGCCTCTTTCGAGCGCCGATGCAGAAAGAAGAGCATGCCAAGTCGATACAAACCCGGATCATGGAGCTCCAGATGGAGCACCGCGACCTGGACGATGTTGTGGCGCGCCTTGCCGCCGATCCCCATGTTGACGAACTGCAGGTCAAACGCCTCAAGAAACGCAAGCTCTTCCTCAAGGACAGTATCGCCCGGCTGAAAAGCCAGCTCATCCCCGACCTTGACGCCTGACGATGGCCATTACGGACCAGGAATTGCAACAACTTGCGCGTCTGCTGGTGCCCATCAACGGACTGCCGGCGCAGTATCAGGATCAGGTGCTGAAAGAAGCGGAGGTTCTCGACTTCCGCAAGCGTGAGCGGATATTCCAGCAGGGAAGTCGCGACAACCACGGCTATTACCTGCTCGAAGGCACGATCGAGTTGTTCGCCGACGACCAGCTGATCAAACAGGTCGAGGGCGGCACGGGCCAGGCCTTCCACCCGCTCGCCCAACTCCAACCCCGGCAGATGACGGCCATCGCCAAGACGCCCGTCCGGGCACTGCGGATCAACCGGGTTTTGCTCGACAAGCTGCTCAGCGTCGGCAGCAAGGCCTCGGCCGTCGCCGGTATCGAGGCCACCGAAATCGAGGTCGGCGATCTGGGCGTTGATGCCGACTGGCTGGCGAGCATCCTGCAGTCGGAGCTGTTCGCGCGCATCCCGCCGTCGAATATCGATCGGCTGCTGGCGACCATGGAAACGGTCAGTTTCAAGGCTGGTGATGTTGTCGTCCGACAGGGCGACCCCGGGGACTACTACTACATCGTCAAGCAGGGCCGCTGCGAAGTCGTACGGCGTACCGGCACCGGTAACAATGAGATAAAACTGGCCGAGTTGAATTCAGGCGTCAGTTTCGGAGAGGAGGCGCTGGTTAACGAATCGCGCCGCAACGCGACGGTCCGGATGCTGACTGACGGCGAGATGGTGCGCCTGACCAAGAACGACTTCACGGACCTGATCAAGAAGCCGCTGCTCAAGTCGATTGCGTTCGCCGAGGCCGAGAAACGCGTCGCCGGCGGCGCCGTCTGGCTGGACGTGCGGTTTCCCGAAGAGCACCGCGCCGGCGCGATCGAGGGTAGTCGCAATATTCCACTCGGCACGCTGCGCCTGCAGACCGACAAGCTCGAACCGGATATCGTCTACGTGGCCTACTGTGACAGCGGCAGCCGCAGTTCGGTGGCGGCCTTCCTGCTCTGCCAGAAGGGTTTTGACGCGTACTACCTGCGGGACGGTTGTGTCCCCTATATCGATCCGGTCGCGACCCCTGCGTCCATGTCTGGCAAATCGGCCGAAGCGAAGGCGCCCATGCCACCTACGGCCGATCCTACTGACGCCGATATCCGGGCCTCCGTACTGAAAACCGAGCTGGCCAAGGCCAATCTGCAGATCGAGGAGGCGCGGCGGTTCAAGGCCGAGGCCGAAGCCGCCAAAGTCGCGGCGCAAAAGGCCAGAGAGGAAAAGCTGCGCCTCGAACAGGCCGCGACCAAAGAGGCCCGGCGCATCAAGGCCGAGGCCGAAGCCGCCAGGATCGCCGCACAGAAAGCCATCGAGGAAAAACAGCGCCTCGAACAGACCGCGACCGAAGAGGCCCGGCGCATCAGGGCCGAGGCCGAAGCGGCCAAGGCGGCAGCGCGGAAGGCCATCGAGGAAAAACAGCGCCTCGAACAGGCCGCGACCGAAGAGGCAACCCGTGCCAAGGCTGCTGCCGAGACGGCCAGGCAGGCCGCGGAGGAACAGCTGCGACTGGAACGCGAAAAACTGGATCTCGAAGCGCAGAAGGCGGCCAGCATGCTGGCCGAGGCCAAGCGTCTCAAGTCCGAAATCGAGAGTCAGAAACGCGCCGCCGAGGAAGAGGCGGAGCGTCATCGCGAGGCCCAGGAACAGGTGCTGCGCAAGCTGCAGGTCGAAGCCGAGCAGCGCTTGCTGGCGGAACGCGCCAAACTGGATGACCTGTACCGGCGCAAGGCGGAGGAACTCGAAGAACTGGAGGTCATGAAATCCGCGGCCGAGGCCGAGCTCGCCGCCGAACGCGAGCGACTCGAGGCCGAGTCGTCCGCCACCAGGCGCACCCTCGACGAGGCGCGGCAGCGGATGCTCGAACAGAACGTCAATGAGCAGAAGATGCGCGAGGCGGCTCATGCCCAGATCCTGGAGGAACGCCGCCGCCTGGAATCGGAGTTCGCCCGCAACGCCAGCCTGCTCGAAACGGCCCAACGGGAAAAGATCGCCGCCGAGGCAGCAAGACGGGCCGCAGCCGAGGAGGCCGAGTCGATCATCGCCGAATACAAGGCGCGGCATGAAAAGATGCGGGCCGAGGAAGAGGCGCGCCTGCGCGAGGAGCGCCAGGCGCTTGAGCGCGAACGGAGCCGTCTGGCGGCGGCCATCGAGGATGCCAATCAGTCCCGCGAACAGGCGCAGTCACTGCTGCGCCAAGCCGAGGATCAGGCGGCCAAGCTGCGCACCCGGCAGCTGGATGGTGCCCAGCCAGTGACCGGCATGGCCGCATTCAAGCTGCGGGCCGAGATCGAAGCCATGGAGGCGGAGGTCGCCGAAGCCGCGCGCCGCGTGCGCGAAGCCACCCAGGCTCAGGATGACCTGCGCGAACGGCAGGTCAGCACCGACCAGATGCTGAAGGACGCCTCCGACAAGCAGGATCAGCTGCGCAAGCAGCTGGAGAATGAACTCGACGAGTGGATCGCCGAGCAGGAACGCAAGCAATCATCGACCGGTGGACGCGAAATCCGGGCACACCTGGACGCCCAGACCGAGCGCATCACGTCCAAGGCCACCCAGGCGCGGCAGCAGGCACGCAGTCACGACGACGCGCTGCTCGAGGAACTCGCCGCCATCATGAATTCACCATAACGCCGCGCCCGCGACCAGACACGCCGATCAGACGCCGGACGCGGTGCAGGGATAGGCGTGGTGCAAGGCCTCGTTCACCAGCACGTAGGCCTCTTCGTTCAACCGGCCCTCATTGACCCGCAGCCAGTTGACGGCCCGATCGCGGACTTCTTCCGGACCGACCTTCTGCACATCGATGCAGAAGATCCGCTCGGCCGGATTCTGTTCCTGCAGCACCGCGACAGTCTGGACCAGACCGACCACAAAGGTCATGCACAGTTGCGTCTCGGCGGGCTGCGACCCGGTACAAGCCTGCAGAAGCTCGGCGCCGGTCAGAACGCCTGCCTCCGCCACGGGTGCTTCTGCGGCCACCGGAACGCCGGGCAGAGACATCAATACGCACCAAATACAGATTCGCCAGAAAGGTTTCGAGGGCTGCACGCGGTCACCGGAGGAAGATGAGGGAACGGATGGCAGCGTGACCAAAAAACATGCGCCGGTCAATCGGGCGCACCCGCATTTGCGCCGCCCGCGGCTATCGGTTGAAATACAAACTGGATAACGCGGCCCCCATTGTCAATGCCAACCAACAGAAACGCCTACGCCGATGACAGCCGCATGGACATCGATGCCGGCCTTCTCGCCCTTGGCCGTGCCGTCATCGAAACGGAAATGAATGCGCTCGGTGCGTTGTTGCCGCGCATCGACGCGCGGTTCGTCGCCGCTGCCCACCACATGCTCGCCTGTCAGGGCCGCATCGTCGTGCTCGGGATGGGCAAATCCGGTCACATCGGCGGCAAGATCGCGGCCACGCTGGCCAGCACCGGCACACCGGCCTTCTTCGTTCATCCCGGCGAGGCCAGTCATGGCGACATGGGCATGATCGTGGCCGGCGATGTGGTGCTCGCCATCTCCAATTCCGGCGAGACTGCCGAACTGGTCGTGTTGCTGCCGATGATCAAGCGCCTCGGCGTGCCGCTGATTGCGATGACCGGCAGTCCGGCGTCGACACTCGGACGCGCGGCGTCGGTGATTCTGGACGTCAGCGTCGAGCGCGAGGCCTGCCCCCTCGGACTGGCACCGACATCCAGCACCACCGCCGCTCTGGCCATGGGCGACGCGCTGGCCGTGGCCCTGCTCGATGCCCGCGGCTTTACCGTCGACGACTTCGCCCTCGCCCATCCCGGCGGCAGCCTGGGTCGCAAACTGCTGCTCAAGATCGGCGACATCATGCACACCGGCACGGCCGCCCCCACGGTAACCGGGCAGACACTCCTGCGCGATGCCCTGGTTGTCATGACCCGAGGTGGTCTGGGCATGACGGTCGTGGTCGATGATCAGCGCCGCGTCGTCGGCGTCTTCACTGACGGTGACCTCAGGCGCGCCTTCGACGGTAACGTCGATGTCCACACCGCCTGCGTCGGCGCAGTCATGACCCGGGATTGCAAGACCATCACCGCCGACCGGCTCGCGGCCGAGGCGCTGGCCCTGATGCAGCGGCACCGCATCAATGCACTGCCGGTGGTTGACGGTGCGCACCTGCTGGCCGGTGTCCTCAACATGCACGACCTGCTGCGGGCCGGGGTAGTTTAGCGATGACCTCGCCAATCCTCTCCCGGGCGTCGGCGATCGAGCTCGTGGCCTTCGATGTCGACGGCGTACTCACCGATGGCCGGCTGGTACTCGGCAGCGGTGGCGACGAATACAAGGTTTTTCATTCCCGCGACGGTCAGGGCTTCGTCATGCTGCGGGAGGCGGCCATCCAGGTGGCCGTTATTTCAGGGCGGTCCTCACCGGTGGTTGCCGAGCGCATGGCCCAGCTCGGGATCGAATTCGTCTATCAGGGTTGCAATGACAAGCTGGCGGTGTTCGCGGCGTTACTCGACCGGCTCGGGATCGGACCCGAACGCGCGGCGCACGTCGGCGACGATCTGCCCGACCTCGCGGTGATGGGTCGCGTCGGCCTTGCGATCGCCGTCGCCGACGCCCATCCGGAAGTCCGGCGCCGCGCTCATTGGTGCACGCGGCTGCCCGGCGGACGCGGTGCCGCCCGCGAGGTCTGCGATCTGCTGCTCGAATCGCGGGGCCTGCTTGAACCGCTTACCCGCCGTTACGCCGGGGAGCCGCCGTGACGCCCGAACAGCTTTTCAACCGGCGCACCGGCGTACTGGTCCTGCTGCTGACGGTCGCGGCCAGCGGCTGGTTGTTGCAGCAACTCGAGGAATTGGATCGACGCGAGGGCGATCTGCAAAGCCACGATCCGGACTATTTCATGGAGAATTTCACGCAAACGACCATGAATGCCGAAGGACGGCCGCAGCACCGGCTGAACGCCGATCTGATGCTGCACTACCCCGACGATGGCAGCACCGAACTGGTCCGGCCCAAGCTCGAAGTCTACAATGAGGCCCCCTCGCCCTGGCATGTCATGGCCGATAAGGGGTGGGTGAACAAGGACAACGACCTGGTGCTGCTGACCGGGGAGGTGCAGATCTGGCGCGAGGGCGAGGACGGCCGCCGCGAGGTCGAGGTCATCACCCGTGACGTGCGCGTGCTACCGCGCGATCGTTACGCCGAGACCGACCAGGCCGCGACCATCCGGGCGCCGGGCACCGTTTACCATGCCATCGGCATGCGGGCGAAACTCAACGAGGACACTCTGGAACTGCTGAACCGGGTAAGAGGACGGCATGAAGTCAACAGCGAGAATTCCTGAACTGGCGGCGATGGCATGGCTGCTCGCGGCGCCGACCGCGGCCCATGCCCTGGCCACCGACAAGGATCAACCCATCGAGATCGAGGCCGATTACGCCCAGCTCGACGAGAGCAAGCAGCTCACCGTCTACACGGGCGGGGTTGTCGTCATCCAGGGTTCGATCCGGATGTCCGGCGACAAGCTGACGGTATACTACGACGACGATCAGCAGCTCAAGGACGCCTATCTCGAGGGCAAACCGGCGCGCTTCAAGCAGCGCCCGGACGGCAAGGACGAGGATTTCGAAGGCGAGTCGCGGCGCATGGAATACCACGCCAGGGACGACCTGCTGCACCTGATCGACGATGCCAGGCTGACCCAGGGCAAGCAGACGCTGACCGGTCCCCGAATCAGCTATGACACGAAGCTCAGTATCCTGACCGCGCGCGGCCGCGGGCCGGACGCCGCCGGCACCAAGCCCGAGGCGGGCAAGCCGGCCGGGCGCGTCAAGATCGTCATCCCGCCGAAACAGAAGAAGGCCGCACCCCCAACCGCCAAACCCCAATGAACTCCGGACCGGCGGTGGCCACCACCGCGCCCGCCGCTGCCAGCGACAGCGCCACCACGAGCATCCTGGCGGCGCAGCATCTGGCCAAGCGTTACGGCAAACGCGACGTCGTCAAGGACGTCAGCATCCGCGTCAGCAGCGGCGAGGTCGTCGGCCTGCTCGGCCCCAACGGCGCCGGCAAGACCACCAGTTTTCACATGATTGTCGGCCTCATTCCGGCCGATCAAGGCACCATCCTGATTGACGATCGGGACGTTACGCACCTGACCATGGACGCGCGCGCGCGCATGGGACTTGGCTACCTGCCGCAGGAACCCTCGGTGTTCCGCAAACTGAGCGTGGAGGACAACATCCGCGCCGTCCTCGAGGTGGTGCCCAACCTCCATCCCAAGCAGCAGGCCCGCCGGCTGGAGAACCTGCTGCGCGAGTTCCACCTGAACGGCATCAAGGACAACCTCGGTGCCAGCCTCTCCGGCGGCGAGCGGCGCCGCGTCGAAATCGCCCGCGCCCTGGCGCTGGAACCCCGCTTCATCCTGCTCGACGAACCGTTCGCCGGCGTCGATCCGATCTCGGTCCTCGATATCCAGCGGATCATCCGCCACCTCTGCCAGATCGGCATTGGCGTACTGGTCACCGACCACAATGTCCGCGAAACCCTCGGCATCTGCCACCGCGCCTACATCGTCAATGACGGCCAGATCATCGCCGGCGGCGAACCGGCGGCCATCCTCGCCGACGAGCATGTCCGCAACGTCTATCTGGGTGCCGATTTCCGCATGTAAATCCGCCGGGCAGCGGCCGCATGCACGCGGCGTGCCGCCGGTTTTTTTTCGGTTACACTTAATATCATGCGGACCCGATATTCATCGCGCCATGCGGGGATGAGGCCATGGCGATAAGGCAGTCCATCCAGCTGCGGCTCGGTCAGCACCTGACGATGACGCCGCAGCTGCAACAGGCGATCCGGCTGCTGCAACTGTCGACCCTGGAGCTGAACATGGAAATCCAGCAGGCGCTGGATTCCAACATGATGCTCGAACTGGCCGAGGGCGAGGACAGCACCGATCGCGCGGCCGACGGCGACGACGCTGCCACCGACGCCGGCAATGACGCGGTGACCGGGGCCGGCGGCGACGGCTCCACTGCCGCCACGGTCGATGCCGGCGGCGAGGAGCTTCGCGACTATACCGACGGCGATGAGGCCAGCGACAGCGCCGAGCCGCTTACCGAGGACGGGCCGCTGCGCGATCCCGCCCTGCCGGATGATTTGCCTGTCGACACGGCCTGGGAAGACATCTACGACGGCGCCAGCCCGCCGCTTGGTTCGCGTGCCGCCGCCGAGGACCTCGATTTCGAGGACCAGCGCAGCGCCACCGAGTCGCTGCAAGACCATCTGCTGTGGCAGCTCAATCTGACGCCGATGTCCGAATCCGACCGGGCGATCGCGCTCGCCGTCATCGATGCGATCAACGACGACGGTTATCTTGACACCAGCGTCGAGGAACTGGGCGACACGCTGGGCCACGATACCGGCATCGACCCCGAGGAGATTCTCGCTGTAATCCGGCGGGTGCAGCAGTTCGACCCGCCCGGTGTCGCCGCCCGCGATCTCGGCGAGTGTCTGCAGCTGCAACTGGCGCAGGTCGAGCCTGACACGCCGTGGCTGGCCGAGGCCCGGCACCTGATCGGTGCGCATCTGGAACTGCTTGCGGGCCGCGACTACAGCCAGATCATGCGCAAGATGAAGCTGGCGCGCGAGCAGTTGCAGGCGGTCATCGAGCTCATCCAGTCGCTCAACCCCCGCCCCGGCAGCCGCTTCAGCGCCCGCCCGCCCGAGTATGTGATTCCGGACGTCTACGTGCGCAAGAAGAACGGCGCCTGGCACGTCGAACTGAATCCGGACTCGGTACCGAGCCTGCGCATCAACCGCCGCTACGCGGCGATGATCAAGCGCGCCGACAACAGCCCCGACAACAGCTCGCTGCGCGCCCACCTGCAGGAGGCGCGCTGGTTCATCAAGAGCCTGCAGAGCCGCGGCGAGACCCTGCTCAAGGTGGCGACCGCCATCGTCGAGCGGCAGCGGGCTTTTCTCGAGCATGGCGACGAGGCCATGAAGCCGCTGGTGCTCGCTGACATCGCCGAGGTGCTGGAGATGCACGAATCGACCATCTCGCGGGTCACCACCCGCAAGTTCATGCACACGCCGCGCGGCATCTACGAACTGAAGTATTTCTTTTCGAGCCACGTCAGCACCGCGGCCGGCGGCGAGGCCTCGTCGACCGCGATCCGCGCCGTCATCCGCAAGCTGATCGACGCCGAGAATCCGGACAAGCCGCTGAGCGACAGCACCATCGCCAAGGTCCTGTCGGACCAGGGCGTCAACGTGGCACGACGCACGGTGGCCAAGTACCGCGAGGCGATGAACATTCCGCCCTCGCATGAACGCAAGCGATTGACCTGAATACCTACCCGCGACGAACCGAAGGAGGACGCGATGCAGCTCAACCTGACCGGCAACCATGTCGAAATCACACCCGCGCTGCGTGATTACGTGCAATCCAAGCTGACCAGGGTCGAACGCCATTTCGATCACATGACCACGGTCCATGTGATCCTGAGCATCGAGAAACAGCGGCACCGGGCCGAGGCCACCCTGCACGTGACCGGCGCCGATCTGTTCGCCAACGCCGAGGATGAGGACATGTATGCCGCGGTCGACGCGATGATGGACCGGATCGACCGGCAGGTCAGAAGGCACAAGGAGAAGCTCACCGACCATCATCGCGGCGACAACCACAAGGGCCGCTGATCGCCGGTCGGGCGCGACGCCAGAGCGAGACTGCCCGGCGATATGGGCACGGTCACCGTCAGGGAGCTCTTCGAGCACCACCAGGAGCGGCTGGGCCTGCGCTGGCTGGTCGGCCGCGAGGGCGGTGATCGCCCAATCACCCATGCCGGGCCGGACGCCGCCGAAGGCAGCCTCGGCGGCGACGACATCGACGGGCCGCGACCGGCGGTGGCCTGGTCGACGGCGCCCAGCCACGCCCTGATTGGGCACCTGAATCTGGTACACCCCAACCAGATCCAGGTCCTGGGCACCACCGAGCTGCATTATCTCGCCGGCCTGCGCGAGATCTCGCGCCAGGACGCCGTCCGCCAGCTGTTCAGCCACGCACCGGTGTGCATCATCGTCGCCGAGGGCCGCTATTGCCCGGACGACATCACCCAGATCTGCACACATACGCAGACACCGCTGTTCACCTGCGATCAGCCGGGCGATCGGGTCGTCGATACCCTGCACTACTGGCTCGGCAACCGACTCGCCCAGGTTGTCACCCTGCACGGCGTATTCATGGAAGTCACCGCCATCGGCGTGCTGCTGCAGGGCGCCGCCGGCGTCGGCAAGAGCGAGCTGGCGCTCGAACTCATCACACGCGGACACCGGCTGGTCGCCGATGACGCCCCGGAGTTCTCGCGCATCGCCCCGGACGTGGTCAACGGCACCTGTCCGCCGGCCCTGGCCGATTTCCTCGAGGTGCGCGGCATCGGCATCATCAACATCCGCCAGCTGTTCGGCGACAGCGCCATCAAGCACAATAAGTATTTGCGCCTGATCATCCGGCTGGAGCGACTCGAACGGGATCAGCTGGTCGACGTCGATCGATTGGCCGGCAGCTACCGGTCACGGCGCATCCTCGATGTCGAGATCCCGGAGATCACGCTGCCGGTGGCGCCGGGCCGGAATCTGGCGGTGCTGGTGGAGTGCGCGGCCCGCAACCACATCCTGCGCATGAACGGCTACAGTTCCGCCGACGAGTTCATTCAGCGGCAGCGGCGACTGCTGGACACCGGCGAGAACCCATGAGCAACCGGCGGCTGATCGTGGTTTCCGGCCTTTCCGGCGCCGGCAAGACCGTCGTGCTGCACACCCTGGAAGACCTCGGGTTCTACTGCGTGGACAACCTGCCGGTCGGCTTCCTTGAGGAATTCGTTCGCGAAGTGGCGACCAGCGACCGGGCGCTGTACCACCAGGTCGCGGTCGGCATCGACGCCCGCAATCCTGCCGACAGCCTTTCCGCCCTGCCGGCGATCCTCGACGCACTGCGCCGGCGCAACGCCCATGCCGAACTGGTGTTCGTCGACGCCGGCGATCGGACTCTGCTGAAGCGCTTCTCGGAAACGCGCAGGCGCCACCCGCTTTCGGGCGAGGACTTGTCCCTCGCCCGCGCCATCGCGCGCGAGCGCCGGCTGCTCGAACCGCTGGCCGAGTGCGCCGATCTGCGCATCGACACCTCGCTCATGCACATTCACCAGCTCCGCGATCTGGTCCGCGAGCGGGTTGCCCACCGTCCCGTCGCGAGCCTGTCCCTGCAGCTGCTGTCCTTCGGCTTCAAGCACGGGGTTCCCGCCGAATCCGATTTCGTCTTCGACGTGCGCTGCCTGCCCAATCCGCATTGGGAGGCGCAGTTGCGCGACCAGGACGGCCGCGACCCCGAAGTCGCCGCGTTCCTCGATAGTGCCCCGCATGTCAACGAGATGATCGCGCAGATCGGCGACTTCCTCGCCGCCTGGATCCCGCGGTTCGAGGCCGAGAACCGCGTCTACCTGACGGTGGCGATCGGCTGCACGGGCGGCCATCATCGCTCGGTGTATGTCATCGAGCGCCTGGCCGCACGCTTCCGGCAGCTCGGCCGCCACGTCCTGGTCAGCCATCGCGACCTCTGAGCCGCCCGGTACTTATCTATAATGAATCCCGTGCTGACTTCCGCGGAACACAACGTCGGTTTGCTGCTCATCTGCCACGACAGCGTCGGCGCGGCGTTGCTCGCCGCCGCCCAGGCGACGCTCGATCAGGTACCGCTGCCGGTCGCGACCCTCGCCGCCACCCGCGACTGCAATCCCGCCGCCCTGCTGGAGCAGGCGCGCGATCTGATCGCGCACCTCGACCGCGGCGGTGGCGTCCTGGTGCTGACCGATTTGTTCGGATCGACGCCCAGCAACGTCGCGGCGCGACTGCTGGCCACTGGCCGGGTGCGGGTGGTGACCGGAATGAATCTGCCCATGCTCATCCGCGTGCTCAATTACCCGTGCCTGACCCTCGACGCGCTGGCGGCGAAGGCCCTGAGCGGCGGTCAGGACGGTGTCGTTCAGGTCGGACGGGAGGTCGGCTGATGTTGCGCCGGACGGTGACCATCTGCAACAAGCTCGGCCTGCACGCCCGGGCGGCGGCCAAGTTCGTACAGCTGGCGGCAAGCTTCGAATGCGAGGTCAAGGTGGTGCGCGGCGCCAAGGAGGTCAACGGCAAGAGCATCATGGGGGTGATGATGCTGGCCGCCGGCCTGGGATCGAGCATCGACGTAATCACCGCCGGTGGCGACGAGACGGTTGCCATGGAACGCCTGACGGCGCTGATCGCCGCCCGCTTCGGAGAATCCGAATGACCTTTGCCCTGCACGGCGTCGGCGTCTCCCGCGGCATCGTCATCGGTCACGTGCACGTGCTCGAGCGCGGCCAACTGGAGGTCAGCGAGTACGCCATCGGCAAGGAGCGGATCAACGCGGAGATCCTGCGGCTGCAGAATGCCATCACCCAGGCCCGTTTGCAGCTGCGCGCGATCCGCGACCACATTCCCAGGACCACGGCCGCCGACATCGCCGCCTTCATCGACACCCACCTGCTGATGCTCGAGGATTCGTCGCTGACCCAGGAGCCGGTGCGGTTGATCCGCGATCTGCTGTGCAACGCCGAATGGGCGCTGAAGCTGCAACGTGACGCGCTGGTCGCGGTGTTCGACGAGATGGAAGACCCGTACCTGCGCACCCGCCGCGACGACGTCGATCACGTCGTCAACCGCATCCAGCGCGTGCTCGCCAACCAGTCGCCGCTGCGGCACGAACTGCCGGACAATCGCCTCAAGGATTACATCCTGCTGGCCGACGACCTGACGCCGGCCGATACGGTATTGATGCAGCATCACGGCATCACCGCCTTCATCACCGAATACGGCGGTCCGACCTCGCACACCGCGATCCTGGCGCGCAGCCTCGGCATCCCGGCCATCGTCGGCATCCACCAGGCGCGGCGCTACCTGCGCGAGGACGACCTGGTGGTGGTGGACGGCGCCAATGGCGTCGTCATCGTCGACCCCGACGACAGCATCCTCGCCTACTACCATCACGCCCGCGCCGACGAGGAGCAGTATTTCCGCGACCTGATCAAACTCCGCGAGGCCCCCGCCGTCACCAGCGACGGCGTCGGCATCCGCCTGTACGCGAACATCGAACTGCCCAGCGACTTCGACACCGTGCGCCGCGTCGGTGCCGAGGGGGTTGGGCTCTATCGCACCGAGTTCCTGTTCATGAACCGCCAGGAGCCACCTGACGAGGAGGAGCACTACGCCGCCTACGCCGAGATGCTGCGAGTACTGGATGGCATTCCGGTGACCATCCGCACCCTCGATCTGGGTGCCGACAAGACGGTAGACGGTGGCCACCAGGACCGGCCAGTCGCCGCCAATCCCGCCCTCGGTCTGCGCGCCGTGCGCCTGTGCCTCAAGGACCCGGCGATCTTCCGGCCGCAGCTGCGCGCCATCCTCAGGGTCTCGGCCCTGGGCCCGGCGCGACTGATGATCCCGATGCTTTCGATGCTGTCGGAGATGCAGCAGGTGTTACGGATGATCCGCGAGATCAAGGCGGAATTCGACGGCAGGGGCGTGGCCTACGACCGGGACCTGCCGATCGGCGGCATGATCGAAGTGCCGGCGGCGGCGGTCTGCGCCGATGTGTTCGCCCGCCATCTCGATTTCCTGTCAATCGGGACCAATGACCTGATCCAGTACACCATGGCCATCGACCGGGTCAACGATGAGGTCAGTTACCTCTACGATCCGCTGCACCCGGGCGTGCTGCGCCTCATTCACAACACGATTGAGGCGGGACGGACGGCGGTCAAGCCGGTTGCGATGTGCGGCGAGATGGCCGGAGATGTGCGCTACGTGCGGTTGCTCTTGGCCCTGGGGCTGCGCGAGTTCAGCGTCCACCCGGCGGCGCTGCTCGAGGTCAAGCGCATCATCCGCGGCAGCAACATCGAGGCGCTGCGCCAGCTGGCACCGCGCATCCTCGCCTGCGGCACCGGCAGCGAGGTCGCGGCCATACTCGACACCATCAACTGACGATCATTCAGCCGGCGGCGGCGCGGTGCGGTTGCACCCGGCGATCACGGGCGGCGGCGGCGAGTTCGCGCAGCAGGACCGCCGTGTCGTCCCAGGCCATGCAGGCGTCGGTGACGCTCTGCCCGTAGGTCAACGCCACGCCCGGCTTCAGATCCTGACGGCCGGCCACCAGATTGCTCTCCAGCATGACCCCGACGATGCGCGCCTCGCCGGTGCCGATCTGGCTCGCCACTTCGCGGCACACCTGCACCTGCCGGTCGTGGCTCTTCTCGCTGTTGGCATGGCTGCAGTCGATGACCATGCCGGTATGCAATCCGGCCTTGGCCAGCATGGTCGCCGCATCCTCGACACTGGCCTGATCGTAGTTCGGGCGGTTGTTGCCGCCGCGCAGGATCAGGTGGCAGTCCGGGTTGCCGGCGGTGGCGAAGATGGCCGAGCGGCCATCCTTGGTCACGCCGAGGAAGTGGTGCGGATGCGCCGCGGCACGGATCGCGTCCACCGCGATCTGCACGCCGCCGTCCGTGGAATTCTTGAACCCGATCGGACAAGAGAGGCCCGAGGCCAGTTCGCGATGCACCTGGCTCTCCGTCGTTCGGGCACCGATGGCCCCCCAGGCGATCAGATCGGCGACATACTGCGGGCTGATCGGGTCGAGGAATTCGGTTGCCGCCGGCACACCGCTGTCGTTCAAGTCGACCAGCAGGCGGCGGGCGATGCGCAGGCCCTCGTTGATGCGGAAGCTGTTGTCGAGTCCGGGGTCGTTGATCAGGCCCTTCCATCCCACCGTGGTACGCGGCTTCTCGAAATAGACGCGCATGACCACCACCAGATCGTCCGCCAGCCCGGCGATCAGCGGCCGCAACCGGTCGGCGTATTCGCGCGCGGCGGCCGGATCGTGAATCGAGCACGGACCGGCAATGACCAGCAGCCGCCCGTCGGTCCCGCCCAGCACGTTCTGAATGGCGCCCCGCGCCTTGATCACGGTGCGCGCCGCGGCTTCGGTCATCGGCACCTCGGCACAGAGCTGCGCCGGCGGGATGACCTCCTGCAGCGAGCGGATTCGCAGATCGTCGGTTCGAGTCGTCATGTGCTGGCGCGCCTGTCGTGAACGGGGGCGCTATTGTAGGGCATCGGTCGGCGCCATTGCAGGTCGGCACCGTGCGCTCGCGGAACGCGCGAACTTCAGTTGACGGCGACCGGGCCCCTGGCGAGGAACGGCTCGACGTCGGCGCCCTGCATGGGGCGGGCAAACCAATAGCCCTGCGCCTCCGGACAGCGCATCGCCTTCAGTTCCTGGAACTGTTCCTGGGTCTCGACACCCTCGGCGATGACCCGCATCCCGAGCATGTCGCCAAGCGCCACCAGCGTCTTGACGATGGCGTTGCTGTCACTCTTCTCGTTCATGTGCATGACGAACGAACGGTCGATCTTGAGTGAATCGTAGGAAAAGCGCTGCAGATAGGAAAGCGAGGAATAGCCGGTGCCGAAGTCGTCGATATGGAGTTGCACGCCCATCTGGCGCAGATAGGCGAGCGCCGACATCGTCGTCTCGCCGTGATCCATGATCACGCTCTCGGTGATCTCGAGATGCAGGCTGCTCGGCGGCAGGTCGTGCTCGCGCAGCAGCTCGGCGATGCGCAGGCCGACATCCGGGCTGCCGAACAACCGCCCGGAGATGTTGACGCTGACGGCGATGGGCGGATCCATCGGGAACAGCCGCTGCCACTCGCGCAGCCGCGCGCAGGCTTCCCTGAGCGCCCACCAGCCGATGGGAATAATGAGGCCGGTATCCTCGGCGACGCGGATAAAGGCGTCCGGATAAATCAGGCCCCGCTGCGGATGCTGCCAGCGGAGCAGGGCTTCGAAGCCCCGAACCCGGCCGCTGTGCATGCAGATGATCGGCTGGTAGTGCATCACAAGTTCGTTCCGTTCCAGGGCCCAGCGCAGTTCGGCCTCGGTGCGCAAGGTCTCGAGTGCGCGCTGGTGCATGCCGTTGTCGGAGATGGCACAGCCATCGCTACCGCTGCGCTTGGCCCGGTACATCGCCAGGTCGGCGTCGCGCAGGATCTCCTCGGCCTGCTCGTAGGCGGCCGAATGCAGAGCGACCCCTATGCTCGCCGAGGTGAAGACCTCGTGGTCGCGGAGTGTGAACCGCTGGCGGAACAGGTCATGGATGCGGTCGGCGACGTGCGTGGCGCCCTGACTGCCGTCGATGCCGTGGAGGAGGATGGCGAACTCATCGCCGCCCAGACGCGCCAGGGTGTCACCCGGCCGCAGGAACTTCTCCAGCCGGCGGCCGACGGCGATCAGCAGCTCGTCGCCCACGGCATGGCCGAGGCTGTCGTTGATAATCTTGAAGCGGTCGAGATCGAAGAACAGCACCGCGAACTGCATCTGCCCGTCGCGCCGGGCGTGGCGCAACGCCTGATTCAGCCGATCCATGAACAACACCCGGTTCGGCAGCTGGGTCAGGGCATCGTGCAGGGTGTCGTGCAGCAGCCTTTCCTCGGCGAGCTTGCGGCGCGTGATATCGGTCAGCGACCCCGCGATCCGGTAGGCCGCACCGCTGCTGTCGCGGATCGCGAGGCCGCGGCTCAAGACCCAGATGTACTGGCCGCTGGCGGTAATCAGCCGGTGTTCGTGCTCGAAATGGGCGCTGCCGCCATCGATGTGATCCTGCAGCGCCGCCCGCAGCGCGTGATGGTCCTCGGGATGGACGCGCGTGAACCACTCCTGGATATCGTCGCCGAGTTCGTCCTCGCCGTAGCCGAGGATGGCCTTGAGACGAGGCGAGAAGTAGCTCCGCTGGTTGATCAGATGCCAATCCCAGATCACGTCCTGGGCGCCGCGAATCGCCAGCGAATAACGCTCCTCGCTCTCCAGCAGCGCGGCCTCGGCCGCGGCCCGCTCGATGGCATAGCGCAGGCTGCGCGACAGCAGCCGGTGATCGACGTCATTCTTCACCAGATAGTCCTGGGCGCCTTCCCGCACCGCCCTGAGCGCCAGCTCCTCATCCCGGTAGTTGGTCAGAATGATGACCGGCAGGGTCGGGTAAAGCTGGTGCACCCGCTCGAATCCGCCGAGGCCGCTGGAATCCGGGAGATTGAGATCGAGGAGCACCGCGTCGTAAATGTCGTCGTCGAGGCGCGCCATGCCCTCGAGGTAGCGCTGCACGTGGTCGACACAGAAGGTGAAATCGCGGCTGCCGGTGAACATGGCGAGAATCAAATCGGCCTCCGCCTGGCAATCCTCGATCAGCAACACGCGGTAGTCGCGGCGCTGGCCCGGCATCGCGCGGACGGCGTTGCCGGTTGGTTTGTGGGCAGTCATGGCGGCGGTTCCTTGGGTAGGTTGACATGGAAGGACGCGCCCTTGCCGCGTGCGGATTCGACGGTGATCGTTCCGCCGTGCGCCTCGACAATGCGCTTGCAGATGGCCAGCCCGATCCCGGTGCCGGGAAATTCCTCGCGGGTATGCAGCCGCCGGAACATGCGAAACAGCCGGGGCAGATCGGCCGGGTCGATGCCGATGCCGTTGTCGCTGACGGTGACGCGCCACAGCGGCCCGACGTCACTGGCGGCGATGCGGATGCGCGGGGTCTCGGCGCCGCGGAACTTGACGGCGTTGCCGATCAGGTTGCGGAATAGCTGCTCGAGCTGCCGGCGGCTGGCGCTGACCGTGGGCAGCGGCTGGCGGTCGACGATCGCGCCGGCGGCGGCGAGCACCGGCTGCATCCCGGCCAGCACGCCATCGACGAGGCCGCCCAGATCGATGGCCTCCGGCCTGCGGCCATCACTGCCAACCCGGGCATAGTCGAGGACCGCATCGATCATCTCCTGCATGCGGGCCGTGGAACCGACCAGGTGATTCAGCAGGGTCTCGGCCTCGCGGTCGAGACGGGTCTTGTAGCGGTCGGCGAGCAGCCGCGCGTGCCGCGCGACCAATTGCAGTGGCTCCTGCATGTCGTGCGACAGTGCGTAGGTCACCTGTTCGAGTTCCTGGTTGGATCGCTCCAGGGTCCGCGCCCGGCTCGCCAGCTCCTCGCTGATGCGGGCGCCGGCCAGTTCACGCCGGGCCGCGGCGGCGTCCATGGCCGCCTGCACGGCGTCCGGCAGCCGCAGGTAACCGCTGCTGTCCTTGCACAGATGGCCGTCGAGATTGAGCGGCAAGCTGGTGGCTGCGACGCGCGCGGCGGCGGCGGCGCTGAACAGAAAGGTCAGACAGTCCGGATTGCGGCGGCGGGCCGCGGCCAGCACCTGATCGCCGCTGCCCCAGGAGAGATCGAGTTCACTGATGATGACGTCGTGAGTGGAGCCGGCCAGCGCCTCGGCGAAGGCGATCGCATCGCCGACCTCGGTGATCTTCGAGCCCGGAAACACGCGGCGCAACGACAACGCCGCCAAGGCGCGGTCGTCGGCCCTTTCGTCCACCAAAAGAAAGGTGGGGTCAGGACCCATCTGCGGGCGCTGCACAAGGATTCAAGTATTTCCCCCCTTACCCGGCGGCAGCGTCACTGCGTTGCGCCGAGACCCTCAAAAGTACGCCGGATCCAGGCCCGGATCTGCGATGCGCGTCTTTGCGCGCTATAAATCCGTTTGTGTCTCAATCAGCTACGATGGATTCTTGCCATTATTTGTTACATCAGATTTACCGTCAATATCGATCTTCGGTGTTCATGGGCGCAGGTTGACCTCCATCGTCACATGCGCCCTCTGCGGAACGGTCAGAGCGCGGCGGCGCCGACGGTGGCGATCTGGCCGTCTTCCGACGACTTGACGCCGCTGATCCCGATCGCGCCGACGATTTCGCCTTCATGCACCAGCGGCACGCCGCCCTCGAGCGGCAGCATACCCGGCATCGCCAGATAACCCTGGCGGCCGCTCGCCACCATGTCTTCCCAGAACCGGGTCGGTCGCCGGAACATCAGCGCCACCTTGGCCTTGGTGATGGCGACCTCGATGGACCCGAGCTGCACCTTTTCGCGCTGCAGGTACAGCAGATGACCACCGTCATCGACGATGGCGATGACCACGTTCCAGTCGTTGCGCCGGGCCTCGGCCTCGGCGGCGGCGGCGACGCGCTTGGCATCGTCGAGACTCAGTATCTTTTTGTCGTACATGGCACCATCCTCCCCTTGATCGTTTGTTGTCGCCGAATTGTGGCACAACACCGCCTCAACGCGCCTGCCGTCCGATCTCGGCACTGTAATAAGCGGCGAAGGGGACGCCGTGTTCGCGATTGCCGCCTTTGCTGCGGCGCACTAACATGCCCGTATGATCTTCCGCCGCCGTCGTTCCAACGAGAAAACCGTCAACCTCGCCTTGCAGGGCGGCGGGGCTCATGGCGCTTTCACCTGGGGAGTTCTCGACCGGTTGCTCGAGGATTCCCGGCTGCAAATCGAAGGCGTCAGCGGCACCAGTTCCGGCGCGATGAACGCGGCGGCACTCGCCAGCGGGCTCGCCGCCGGCGGCCGCGAGGCGGCGCGGGCAACGCTGGCGCGCTTCTGGACCGAGATGAGCGCCGCCGTACCAGACGGACTCAAACAGCGCAACCCTCTGGCGTTGTGGTCCGGCGACCTCGGCATCGAGGCCTTTCCCGCCCTCAAGGCCTATCTCGACCTGGCCAGGGTTCTGTCACCGGCGCAATTGAATCCGCTCGACCTCAACCCCTTGCGCGAAGTATTGCTCCGGGTCATCGATTTCGATCGCCTGACGACCACGGCTACGCCGCGCCTGTTCATCAGCGCCACCAACGTCCACACCGGCAAGGTCCGCATCTTCGCCAACCGGGAAATCACGGTCGATGCCCTGCTCGCCTCCGCCTGTCTGCCGTCGATCCATCGCGCGGTCGAGATCGGCGGCGAATTGTACTGGGACGGCGGTTATTCGGGCAACCCGCCGGTGTTCCCGCTGATCTTCAACTGCCGCGCGCCCGACATCGTGGTTGTCATGGCACAGCCGCTCCGCCGCACCGATACCCCGGCCTCGCCCGAGGCCATCCAGCGTCGGCAGGCAGAGCTGTCCTTCAACACCGCCTTCCTGCGCGAGATGCGGGCGATCGCGATGTGCAAGGCCCAGATCGAAGAGGGTGGCTGGTTTCCCACCGGCCGCCTGGAACGCCGGCTCGCCCGCCTGAAGCTGCACCTGATCGAGGCCGAAGGGCTGTTGCGCAGTCTCGGCCCGGGCAGTCATTTCAACACCGAGATGTCGTTCCTGACGCGGCTGCGCGACGCCGGCCGTGACCACACCCAAGCCTGGCTTGCCACCAATTTCGACGCCCTCGGCGAGCGTTCCACCGTCGACATGGAGGCACTGTTCCTCTGAGGCGTCAGAAGTGCGGTTTGACCGGTGCGTCCCGGAACCGCTTGAGCGACGAACGTATTTCGCGACGCGCCGCCGGCGCGCCGGCCCAGCCCTTGATCTTCACCCACTTGCCCGCCTCCAGGTCCTTATAGTGCTCGAAGAAATGGGTGATGCGATCGATGAGTCCCGGCGACAGATCCGATGGCTTCCGGATGTGTCCGTACTTGCGATAGACCTTCTCGATCGGCACCGCCAGGACCTTGGCGTCGCCGCCCGACTCGTCCTCCATCTGCAGCACGCCGACCGGCCGGCAGACGATCACCGAGCCGGCGATCAGGGCCACCGGTGTCGGCACCAGGACATCGACCGGGTCGCCGTCCTCGGCCAGGGTATGCGGAACATAGCCATAGTTGCAGGGATAGACCATCGACACCTCGAGGAAGCGGTCGACGAACATGGCGCCGGTCTCCTTGTCGACCTCGTACTTGACCGGTTCGCCCCGCATCGGGATCTCGATGATGACGTTGATTTCCTCCGGGGCCTTGTCGCCCGGACCGACTCTGTCCAGCTGCATGGGGTGCGCCTCGGTGTGGGTGGGGGCGCGATCATTATCCGACGCCGCGCGGGCGCCGCCTAGCTGCGGGCGTCAGGCGCCGATCCTGGCCGCGAGATAGCGGACAATGTCATCGATGCTGCCGAGTAGCGCGTAGTCCGATTCGGGGATGTCGACGCCGAGCCGCGTGTGCAGATCGATCAGGAAATTGAGGTAGTCCATCGAATCGAGATCGACCTGGTCGCGCAGCGGCGAGGCCGTGCCGATTTCACCGGGCGTGACCTCGGGGGCGATGCGACTCAGGGCCGCGAACACGGTAGCACGCAAGGTCTGTTCATCCATTTCGGTTGCTCCGCAATCAAAGCCGGCCGGGTTGCTGCAACAGGTCGCGGATCTCGGCCAGGAACAGGGCGCCGCGATGGCCATCACTGACGCGGTGATCGGCCCCGAGGCTGACCGTCGCCACCGGCATCGGCATCACCCGGTCACCGGCCACCCACGGCCGTTCGCTCACCTTGCCGACGCCGACGATGGCCACCTGCGGCGGGTTGATGATCGGCAGGATGCCGGTCACGCTCTGCTCGCCCAGATTGGTCAGCGTGATCGTCGGATCGGTGAGTTCCGATCCGCGCAGGCTGCCGGCGCGGGCACGCTGCACGAGGTCGCCCAGCGCCCGCATCAATTCGACCGGCGTCTTGCGATCGGCATCGTGGATGGCCGGGGCGATGAGGCCACCCTGGCGCAGCGAGATGGCGACACCGACATGCACCGCCGGCGCTGACCGGTAGCCGCCGTCGATCCAGTAGCCGTTCAGATCGGAGAACTTCCGCGCCGCCAGCGCCACCGCCTTGATGTAGAGGGCGGCGATCAGGATGCGTTCGGTGACCGGCCGGTGTTCGTTTTCGGTGCGCAGCCAGGCGGACGCCGCCTGCACGGCCACGTCCTCGTACAGATAGTAATGCGGGATCTCGCGCTTGGCGCGGGCCATGGCGGCGGCGATGGTCTTGCGCATCTCGGCATGGCGGTCGCGAGGCGCCGCCGCGCGTTCCACGTCCTCCAGCGTCACCGCCCCGCCGGGCCCGGTGCCGGCGAGGGCACCGACGTCAACGCCCAGATCCGCCGCCCGTTTCCGGGCGGCCGGCGACACCCGGCGCGCCGCGCGCGGCGCTTCGGCCTCCGCCGGCGCAAGGACTGTGGCTGTCATCGGTGCCGCGGCCACCGGCCCGCCGTGCGACGCCGCCTTCAGCGCCTCGACCCGGGCGCGGGCGGCCGCCAGGTCTTCGCCGACTTCGAGCAGAACCGCCATCAGCGCGCCGACCGGCAGGACGTCGCCCGGGGCCGCGATCAATTCGAGCACCTGCCCATCATGCCAGCTCTCGACGTCGATCGCGGCCTTGGTGGTATCGACCACCGCGATTACGTCGCCCTTCTTCACGGCGGTGCCCGGTTGCACTCGCCATTCGAGCAGGGTGCCCCGGTCCATGTCCGCCCCCAGCGACGGCAGTCTGAACTCGATCATCGGCCCATGATCTCCCGCGCCGCGGCGGCGATCCGCGCCGCGCTCGGCAGGGCGGCGTCCTCGAGATGCCTGGGATAGGGCATGGGCACCTCGGCGCTGCATACCCGGCGCAAGGGGGCGTCGAGGTCGTAGAACGCCCGCTCGACGATCCGCGCCATCACCTCCGCCGCCAGGCTGCCGCTCTGCCAGCCCTCGTCGACGATCACGGCGCGCCGCGTCCGCCGCACCGATTCGATCACGGTGGCCTCGTCGAGCGGGCGCAGGACGCGCAGATCGATCACCTCGGCGTCGATGCCGGCCCCCGCCAGTTCGTTGGCCGCGTCAAGCGTGCGCCAGAGCATGCCGCCATAGGTGATCAGCGTCAGATCGCGGCCGGGACGGCTGATGCGGGCGTGGCAGATGTCGCTGCCCACCGCCGGATCGGCCAGCACGCCCTCCATGTTGTAGAGCTGGGCGTGTTCGAAGAGGATGACCGGGTCGGGATCGGCGAGCGCCGGTGCCAGCATGCCGCGGGCATCGTCGATGGTGGCCGGCGTCAGGATGCGGATGCCGGGGATGTGCGCGTACCAGCCCTCGAGGCTGTGCGAGTGCTGGGCGGCGAGCTGGCGACCGGCCCCGGTCGCCATGCGGATGACCAGCGGCACGCTGAACTGCCCGCCCGACATGTGCCGCAGGGCGGCGGCGGTGTTGACGATTTGATCGAGGGCGAGCAGGCTGAAGTTCACGGTCATGACCTCGATGATCGGGCGCATCCCGCCCAGCGCCGCGCCGATGCCGGCGCCGACAAAGGCAAGCTCCGAGAGCGGCGCATCGCGGATGCGCTCCGGACCGAATTCCTCGAGCAGGCCCTTGCTGACGGCATAGGTGCCGCCATACCGGCCGACGTCCTCGCCCACCAGAAACACGCGCGGGTCCTGCCGCATGGCCTCACGCAACGCCGTGCGCAGGGCCTCCCGGTACGTCACTTTGACGGGCGCGTTCATGCGGCCGGGGTGGTGACATCCTTGAGCAGATCCGCCACCGGCTCCCAGTCGGCGGCCTCGGCGAAATCGACCGCCGCCTGCACCTCGGCCATGACCTCGCCGTCGAGCGCCTCGAAATCGGCCTCGGTGAACAGGCCCTGCGCCTTCAGGCGATCGGTGAAGGTGTGCAGCGGGCCGCGCTGCTTCCACAACTCGACCTCGGCCTTGTCGCGGTAGAGTTCCGGGTCGAACATCGAATGGGCGCGGAACCGGTAGGTCCGCAGTTCCAGGAACCGCGGCCCGTGATCGCCGCGCATCGCGGCCACGGCCGCCCTCGCCGCCTCGTGGACGGCGACGACATCCATCCCGTCGACCGCCCGCGCCTCCATGCCGAAGGCGGTGGCCTTGGCGCAGAGGTCGGTCTGCGACTCGGAGCGATCGAGGGCGGTGCCCATGGCGTAGAGGTTGTTCTCGCAGCAGAACAGCACCGGCAGCCGCCACAACGCGGCCAGGTTCATCGATTCGTGGAAGGCCCCCTCGGCCATCGCCCCCTCGCCAAAGAAGCAGGCGGTGATCCGCCCCTCGCCCTGCATGGTCGCGGCCAGCGCCAGACCGACCGCCAGCGGCAGGCCGCCACCGACGATGGCGTTGCCGCCGTAGAACCGGGTAGCAGCATCGAACAGGTGCATGGAACCGCCGCGGCCGCGCGAGCAGCCGCTGCGTTTTCCATACATCTCCGCCATGATGCTGCCGGCGGTCAGGCCGCGCACCAGGGCGTGGCCGTGCTCGCGGTAGGTGCAGACGAGGTTGTCGGCGGCGGCAAGCGCCCGGATCACACCGACGGCCACCGCCTCCTCGCCGATGTAGAGGTGGAGGAAGCCGCGGATCTTCTGCTGGCCGTAGAGCTCGGCGCAGCGTTCCTCGAACCGGCGGATGCGCAGCATCTGCCGCACCAGATCCAGCGCCAGCTCGCGACCGTAAGGCACGGGATAAATGCCCTTGAGTCCGGTCATGCCCCGCCCTCCAGGGTCGAGGTGTCGCCTTCGGGCAGTCCCAGCTCACGGGCCTTGAGCAGGCGCCGCATGATCTTGCCGCTACGCGTGCGCGGCAGAACGGCAACGATGTCGATCTCCTTGGGCGCGACCGCCGCGCCCAGGCGCCTGCGGGCGTGGCCCAGGAGCTGCTGGCGCAGGTCATCGCTGGCGACGTAGCCCTGCTTCAACGAGACGAAGGCCTTCACCAACTCGCCCACCACCGGATCAGGCTTGCCGATCACGCCGGCCTCGGCGACCGCCGGGTGCTCCATCAGAACGCTCTCGACCTCGAACGGCCCGATCAAATGCCCGGCCGACTTGATCACGTCGTCGGCCCGGCCGATGAACCAGAAGTAACCATCGCTGTCGCGCCGCGCCAGATCGCCGCTGAAATAGAGATCGCCGCCGAAGCACTTGTCGTAGCGCTCGGCCTGGTTCAGATAACCACGGAACATCGACGGCCAGCCGCGCCTGAGGGCGAGCTCGCCCTCGACGTCCGGCTCCCCGATCATGCGCACCGTGCCGTCGGCGTCGCGGCGGGCGATCAGCGCCTCCACCCCGGGCAGCGGCCGGCCCATGGAACCGGGCTTGATGTCCATGGCGGCGGTGTTGGCGATCATGATCCCGCCGGTCTCGGTCTGCCACCAGTTGTCGTGGATCGGCAGGCCGAGCGCCTCCTGACCCCACCACACGGCCTCTGGATTGAGCGGCTCACCGACGCTGGCGACGAAGCGCAACCGGTCGCGCCGGAAACGGCCGGCGAAATCGGCGCCGGCCTTCATCAACATGCGGATGGCGGTCGGCGCCGTGTACCAGACGCTCACGCCCTGATCCTGAAGGATGCGGTACCAGCGCTCGGCGTCGAAATCGGCCTCGTCGACGATGCTGGTGATGCCGTGCAGGAGCGGCGCGATGATGCCGTAGGAGGTACCGGTCACCCAGCCTGGGTCGGCCGTGCACCAGAAGATGTCGTCGGCATGCAGGTCGAGGGCGTACTTGCCGGTCATGTAATGCATCAGCGCGGCACCATGGACGTGCAGGGCGCCCTTGGGCGTGCCGGTGGTGCCGCTGGTGAAGTGCAGCAGTGCCGGATCCTCCGGCCCGGTGGGAGATATCCCGAACTCGTCGCTCGCCTGTGCCAGCAGGGCATTCAGGTCCCGCGCGCCGGGCAGGTCCGCCGCCCGGCCACCGTCACCAATGAGCAGCACGTGCGCCAACTCCGGAAGCTCGCCCAGGTTTGCCGCCACCTTGCGCTTGAACAGGGTCTCGGTGGTCACCAGCACCCTGCCCGCGCCGAGCTGCAACCGGGTCTTGATCGGCTCCGGGCCGAAGGCCGAGAACAGCGGGGAGAGGACGCTGCCGTTCTTCAGCGTTCCGAGCGCGGCGACATATAGCTCGGGGATGCGGCCGGTGAGCAGAAACACCCGGTCGCCGCGGCCGACACCCAGCGATTGCAGGACATTGGCAAAGCGGTTGGAGAGGCGATCGAGTTCGCCGTAGCTGAGGTCGCGCTGCGCGGCGCGGCCGAGCCAGCGGATGGCGATGCGATTGGCGCGGTCGCCGCCGGCATGACGGCGCACCGCCTCGTGGGCGATGTTGAGACCGCCCCCGGGAAGGCCGTCCAGTTCCCGTCGCAATCCTTCCCAGGAAAACTCACGGCGTTCGCGCTCGCCCAGGTTGGCCGGCAGGCGCAGGTTGGCGGGCGATTTGAGGATGACGGCGTCGCGCATGGATGATTTCCAAGCAACCCTGCGGAAAAGTATGGCCGATGATCGCGATCCCGGCTCTGATCCACGTCAACCGGTGCCACCAGGACGTCGGACAGCGCTGGTCAGGCCGGGTTTCGGGTCTGCAACCAGAAGGTCACCGGGCCATCGTTGACGAGGTGGACGTGCATGTGGGCACCGAACGTCCCGGTGGCGACCGGCGCGTGGTTACGCTGCGCCAACGTCACGAGGTGGTCGAACAACCGCCGCCCTTCATTCGGAGGTGCCGCCGGGGTGAAACTCGGGCGCATGCCCTTGCGGGTGTCGGCGGGCAGGGTGAACTGCGGCACGAGCAGGAGGCCGCCGCCGATGTCGCGGACGCTGAGGTTCATCCTGCCGTCCGCGTCCTCGAACACCCGATAGCCGAGCAGTCTTTCCAGCAGCCGGTCGGCCTCGGCCTCGCCGTCACCGCGCTCGACGCCGACGAGCACCAGCAGGCCGCGGTCGATGGCACCCACCATGCGGCCGTCGACGTCCACCCCCGCCCGGATGACGCGCTGGAGCAGGCCGATCACGGGAACGCGGTCAGGACGCCGGGCGCGACTCGAGCTCGCGCAGGCGCTTGAGCGCCTGGTCGCGCTCGGCACCGACGCGCGCCATCTCGGCCAGCGCATCGAAGGCCGATCGCTCGGCGCGTTCAGCCCGCGCCAAGGCCTCGACCCGCTGCTGCGCCAGCTCGACCTCGCGGCGGCTGGGCCCGAAGTATTCCCGCCACCAGTCCCGCAACCGGCGCGGCCAGGGCCGATCCTCGACCTCCTCCTCCGTCGGCGTCCGGGGCGCCGCTTCCGGGCGCTCCAGCCATTCGCTGGCGACCTGATCGAGGTACTGCAACAACTGCCGGTCGTGCGACCCCGACACGGTGTTGGCAACGACGTAATGCACCAGTGACTTGATCTCGCGGGCCTCGTGCACGCCGGCCTCGCCGGCAGCGAATTCGATCTTCATGCAGGAATTATACGGCAGTGCCGGCTTACGGCGGTGCTGGTACCGTCATTGTCGTCAGCGCCTCGAGCACGGGATCGGCGCGGCCCCAGTCGCGTATCCCCAAGGCACGGCCGGCGAGCCGGCCCTGCGGATCGACGAAATAGGTCACCGGCACGCCCCAACCCCAGTAACGGTCCGTGACCTCGAGGTCGCGGCCGATAAGTACCGGCATGGTCACGCCGCGATCGGCCGCGAAGCGAGAAATCGCCTCGGCGCCGGCCTGGTCGTCTATCGATATCGCCAGGAATTCGACACCGCGCCCCCGCCAGCGCCGATGCAAGGCCTCGAAGGCCGGAAGTTCGGTGGCGCAGGGTTTGCACCAGGTCGCCCAGAAATGCAGCACCACCCAGCGGCCGCGCAGGTCCGTCAGGGTACGCCGGTCATCGAGGCGGAACTCCGGCGCCGCCTCGCTCAGGCGATCGAACGGCCACGGCCGCATCCGCATGTCGCCGCCGGCCGCGACCGCGGGCAACGCCGCGGCGAGCAAGATCAACGGCGACAGCCACCAGCGCATCGCAGGATCAGAACGCGCGGGTCAGGCTGCCGAACACCTTGTAGTCCTCGCCCAGCTGGGTGCCATTGAAATCGTGGTGCACGGCATGGTGGTAACTGACCTCCGCCGTCCAGCGGCCGGCGAAGTTGAACTGCACGCCCGGCGTGATGTAGACGGTGTGACCGCCCGAATCGGCGACGGTGATGCCGCCCTCGGTCTCCCGGTTACGCGCCTCGCCGGCCACGCCGAAGGCGGCGAACACCTGTGTCGGCGAGGCGCCGGCCACTCCGGGCATGACCCGGTAGCGGCCGGTGAGGTCGTAGTTGACCCAGTCGCCGAAGCTGTGGGCCTCGTCACCCGCCTCGCCTTCGTTGGCGAGCCCGCCGAGGACATTGGCCGCCATTGCCAGGCGCCCGCGGGCGTAGCTTGCGGACACGCCCAGCAGTCCGTCCGTGGAACCGGTGCCGAGCTGGACGTGCGCATCGAGGAAATCACCATCGTCGGCGCGTGCCCGGGTGTTACCGGTCGCGAACTTGACACCGCCGAGTACGGCCACCGAGGTCGTGGCGTCCAGGGTGTGGTGGCGGAACACGGTGTAGCGGGCCAGCACGGACAGGTCGCCAACACCCTGATCGCCACCGGTGGTCTCGTGCAGCTCCAGTTCGCCGTCTTCGTGCCGATCCAGGTGTCCGTCCACCTCGGTATGGCGGATCGGCAGGCTGGCGATCAGCGTCAGTCCTTCGGCGATGCCGTAGAAGCCGCTGATCTCCGTGGTCCAGAACTCCTCCTGTGTACCGGGATTCGCGATTTCGTCGCTGCCGTCGTAAACGCTGTCGTTCAGGGCATAGCGCTGGGTCAGGCGCAGGCCGGCGCCGTTCAAGGTTTCCAGCGGCGAGATACCCTGGGAGAGCAGGCAGAAGTCGCAGGCCCGCACCGTCGGCGCCAGACTGCCGCCCAAGGTCAGAATTGCCGCCGCCGCGCCGGCGCGGGTGATGGTCGTACGCATGGTCTTCTCCGTTATTGATTATGAGCCGGGCATGCTAGCCCGGACCGGGGAAGACCACCGACCCCTGCGGCAAAATGCCGCAGGGTAGCGGCGACCGCACCTCAGAAGGTGTTGATCTCGAAACCCAGGTGCCGATGGCGCTCGGCAACCTCGCGGCTGGTGATGACGGCGGTACTGGCAACGGCCGGGTCGAGGTAGGTCCGCGCCACCCGTTGCAGGTCGGCGACGGTCACACCGAGGACGCGATTGCGAAAGCGGCGGCGGAATTCCGGGGTGCGCCCCTGCAGGGCGTGAAAGTGTGCCTGGATGGCCTCGCCCGCCGGCGATTTCGGCTGGTCGATGAGCTGGATGACGCCGAGGATGGCCTCCTCGACGGCACGGGCGCCGTGCGCCCCCTGCACCCAATCCAGCGCTCGGTCGAAATCTTCCAGGGTGCCATCGAGGCGCGGGTCGCGATAGGAAAAGAAGCGGAAGCTAGCCGAGTCGGAGTCGTAGCTGGCCCCGGCGCCATAGGCACCGCCCTGCTCGCGGATTGCGCGATGCAGGTAACCGTGGTGCAGGAACTTGCCCAGCACCGAGAACACCGGCGCATCCCCGTGATCGGCCGGCACCGCCTTGTAGGCGCGGGCGCAGAAGTTGACCTGGGTATTGGTGACCCAGGCCTCGTGTACCCGACGGTCCGCGGCTGGCCAGACGAAGCCGGCCCCCGGGTTGCCGACGACGGCCCCCGACCAGGTCGAGCGCAGGGCATCCTCGACCTGTGCCCGCTCGCCGTCCTGACAGACCATCAGCAGCGACTTCGGCCGGGCAATGACCTTGTCGTTGATTGCCCGCAGCAGGTCGGCGCACGCCCGCAGCCGGTCAATGTCGGCCTCGATCGCCGCGTCCAGCGTCTTGACCCGGCCGATGGCCACCGGGCCGTCGAACAGATTGTCGAGGTAACCGGAGGGCCCCATGCCCGAGGACGCCGCCAGGATGGCGAGCGTATGGCCGCGGTCTACGGCCGACGATTCCAGGGCCGCGCGCATCTGCGCCACCAGGTCGCGCAAGCGCGCCAGTTCGTCGAACCGTGCCGATTCGACGGTCGCGCGCAGGAGGCGGGAAAGGCGCTCCCGATCGCGGTTCAGGCTCTTGCCCGCCAGCGCCAGATAACCGCGCACGGTACCGGCATCCGTGACCCCGGCCCGCACCGAAACGTAGGCGGAAACCGGACCGGTCCGCGACTGTTCCGCCTGAGTCTCCAGGTAGTCGCGGCCGGCGCTGCCGACCTCGGTCAGCGCGCTGTAATAGAGGGTCAGCATTTCCGCCTCGTCCGCACTCAGCGGCGGCAACTCGGCGATGACCTGCGCGTGCAGCAGGCCGTTGGTGCCCGCCTGATACCAGGTGATCGGCAGCTCGCCGACCGTGCCCGCGCTGCCGGCGGGGATGACGAGATCGCCCGGGACATCAACGAGTTCGACCCGCGGCAGACAATCGGGGTCGTCGCTCCGCCGCTGCCGCGCGTCGAGCTGGCCGGCCAGTTCGACGATCTCCCGCCGCTTCCCGGCGTCAAGCCCTTCGCCGATCGCCGCCAGCCGCCGTTGCTCGTTCTCGTCGCGCCGCGCCGCCAGCCCCGGATCGGGTCGCAGGACCAGACGGACACGGTGTGGATTGTCGATCAGCCGGCGCGCCAGCCCCTTGATGAATTCCGGATCGGCGATCTCCCGGCGCAACTCCCCGATGGCCGGATCGATGTCCAGGTAATCCAGCGGATCGCCGCCATGCACGCGCGCCCCCAGCACGCGACTCAGCAGCTGCAACCCGTAGGGGAAATGGCCGGAATTGATCTCGCGCTGCGCGATCTCGAGTTGCGTCAGCACTGCCTCGATCTCGGCGGCCGGTACCCCGTCGCGAGCAACCCCTTCCAGGACGTCAAGCACCAGCTCCTCCACCGCATCGGCCGAGCCGGGGTCGCAACCCTCGAGGCCGCAGATGAACATCGCCTCGCGCGCGGAGTCGTCGAGGCCGGAGAAATCGAGTGGCGCGCTGCCGAGGTCGGTCGTCTCCAGCGCCTGGCGCAGCGGCGAAGCGGAGTGCTGCAGCAGGACGTTGCCAAGCAGCATGTCGCGCATCAGCTCGCGGCTGTTGCCGACGTGGCCGAGCAGCCAGCCGAAGGCGATGTAGGTCCGATCCCGATCGCCGGCGGAACCGTCGTCCGTGTACCAGGATTCGACCCGCATCGGCTCGCGATAGCGGACCTCGTCGCGCAACCCGAGATCGAACGGCTGCGCCGTGAACTGATCGAGAGCCAGTTCCTCCATCCGACCCTGCAGCCGGTCCACCTCGATGTCGCCGTAGGTCATGAAGGTGGCGTTGGAGGGATGATAGTGGCTGGCGTGGAAGGCCTTGAGCTGCCCGTAGGTCAGATCGGGTATGCGCTCCGGATCACCGCCACTGTTGTGGTGGTAGGTCGTGGTCGGGAACAGCAGCGACTGCAGTTGCTGCTGCAACTGGGCGATGGGCGCGCTCATTGCCCCCTTCATCTCGTTGTAGACGACACCGCGGCAGACGAGCGGCGAGGTGGGGTCCGAAGGCGTCGCGAATTCCAGGCGGTGGCCTTCCTGAGCGAAGTCGAGCGGGTCGAGGCGCGGGAAGAAGACGGCGTCGAGATAGACCGACAGCAGATTGTCGAAGTCCTTGCGGTTCTGGGTCGCGAACGGATAGGCGGTCGCGTCGGAGGTCGTGAACGCGTTCATGAACGTGTTCAGAGACCGCCGCAGCATCATGAAGAACGGGTCGCGCACCGGATAGCGGCGGCTGCCGCAGAGCACCGTATGCTCCAGGATGTGGGCGACGCCGGTCGAATCCCGCGGCACCGTCGGAAAGGCGGCCACGAAACAGTTGTTGCGATCGGCCGCCGCCAGGTGGATGTGCACCGCGCCGGTCGCCCGGTGCCGGTACTCCCGGTACTCGACGTTCAGGGTCTCGATCCGGCGCCGCCGGACCGGCACGAATGCCTCGCCGCCCATGGTCGCCCCTTCAGCCCTCCAGCAGGCTGCGCAGCATCCAGGCCGTCTTCTCGTGCAGTTGCAGGTGCGACAAACCCGCGCTGATGCGGGTGCGATCGGTTTCCTTGATGCCGATGTCGATGGTGCCGCCGATCTTCGTCTTGTTGCGTAACGTGGTCATGTGCATATCTCCGGTTCGATGACTGTGGCGCAAAGCCTAGGACCAGCGGTGCGCGGGTGCAAATTGATTGTTTGTCTTGCCATCATGGCCAATGGCTATCGTCGCTCCGGACCCGCGGCGGCACTGACGGCCGGCAGATCGAGCAGGCTGATGCCCGGCAGCGCGCAGGCGCGCATCGCTTCGCCCAGCACCGCGATCGCCTGCGGCCGGGCATAGCGGCTGCGCCAGGCAAGGGCCACGCGCCGGTCAGGCGCCGGCCTGGCGAACGGCACATAGCGCACCAGCGGGTCCTTGCCGAGATCACCCGTGGTCGCGGTACAGGGCATGACGGTGATCCCGGCCCCGGAGGCAACCATGAGCCGCATGGTTTCGAGCGAGCTGCCTTCGAGCACCCGCGCCGGTTCGCCGGCCGCAGCGGCGGGACCGAGCGCCGGGAACCGGGCCAGCACCTGATCGCGAAAGCAGTGGCCGGCGCCCAGGAGCAGCATGTCCTGACCCTCGAGATCATCGCCGCGCAGGTAACGGCGCTTCTCCCAGGCATGGCCGCGCGGCACGGCGACCACGAACGGCTCGTCGTAGAGCGGCCTGACCATGACACCGGCCTGATGAAAAGGCAGGGCGACGATCACCGCGTCCAGCTCGCCGCGCTTAAGGCCCTCCGCCAGGCTGGCGGTGTAGTTCTCCCTGAGGATGAGCGGCATCTGCGGCGCGCGGCGCCGCACCTCGGGTATCAGCCGGGGCAGCAGATAGGGGGCGATGGTGAAGATCACGCCGAGCCGCAGCGGCCCGTGCAGGGGATCGCGCCCCTGCTTGGCAATCTCCTTGATGGCCGCCGTCTCGTCGAGTGCCCGCTGCGCCTGATCGACGATGCGCTCGCCGAGCGGCGTCACGCGCACGGCATTGGCGTGGCGCTCGAACAGGGCGACGCCGAGTTCGTCCTCGAGCTTGCGGATGGCGACGCTGAGCGTCGGCTGGCTGACGAAACAGGCGCGGGCGGCGCGACCGAAATGCCGCTCCCGCGCCAGCGCCACGATGTATCGCAACTCGGTGAGTGTCACGCCGGATCGGTCCCGCGAAGCAGCGCGATAATGGTCAACCGCAAGGGGTCAGGCGTGCTGATCCAGGTATTTCTCGGCATCCAGCGCCGCCATGCAACCGGCTCCGGCGGAAGTCACCGCCTGCCGGTAGACGGGATCGGCGACGTCGCCGGCCGCGAAGACGCCGGGGATGTTGGTCGCTGTCGCCATGCCCTTGCTGCCGCTGCGCACCAGCAGGTAGCCGTTGTCGGTCATGTCGAGCTGGCCGCGGAAGATGTCGGTGTTCGGCCTGTGGCCGATGGCGATGAACACCCCGTGTACCGGGATCTCCCTGGTGGCCGCCGACTGCGTGTCGCGGATGCGGATGCCGGCAACCCCGGCCTGGTCGCCGAGGACCTCATCGAGGGTGTGGTTCCACTCGATGCTGACATTGCCGCCCCTGGTCTTCTCGATCAGCTTGTTGCTCAGGATCTTCTCCGACCGGAAGCGGTCACGCCGGTGGACGACGGTCACGTGCGAGGCGATGTTGGCCAGGTACAGTGCCTCCTCGACGGCGGTGTTGCCGCCACCGATCACGGCGACCGGCTTGCCCCGGTAGAAGAAGCCGTCGCAGGTGGCGCAGGCGGACACCCCGCGGCCGCGATAGGCATCCTCCGACGGCAGACCGAGATATTGCGCCGAGGCGCCGGTGGCGACGATCAGGGCATCACAGGTGTAGTCGCCGTTGTCGCCCTTGAGCAGGAACGGCCGGCGGTTCAGCTCGGCGGTGTGGATGTGATCGAAGATCATCTCGGTGCCGAAGCGCTCCGCGTGCCGGCGCATGCGTTCCATGAGCTCCGGGCCCATCACGCCGGCATCGTCGCCCGGCCAGTTGTCGACCTCGGTGGTGGTCATCAGTTGCCCGCCCTGCTCGATGCCGGTCACCAGCACCGGCGCCAGGGCGGCGCGCGCCGCATACACGGCGGCCGAGTACCCGGCCGGACCGGATCCCAGGATCAGCAACTTCTGATGTCGCACTGTCATGTCTTGCCCTTGTGAGATCGGTGGAGAGAAGGTCCCTCCCCCACCGCGGGGGAGGGTTGCAACCCGGAGACCGCGCCGCTCACAGGGCCGCGGCATTCTCCCTGAGGTAGGCGGCGACACCGTCGGCGCTCGGCTTCATGCCCTTCTTGCCCTTGCGCCAGCCGGCCGGACAGACCTCGCCGTGGCTCTCGGTGAACTGCAGCGCCTCGACCAGGCGGATCATCTCGTCGACCTCGCGCCCGAGGGGCAGGTTGTTCACCTGCTGGTGCTGGACCACGCCGTTGCGATCGATGAGGAACGAGGCGCGCAGGGCGACGCCCGCCGCCGGATGCTCGATGCCGTAGGCGCGGCCGATCTCGTGCTTGACGTCGGCGACCATCGGGAACCGCACCGGGCCGATGCCGCCCTTCTCCACCGGCGTGTTGCGCCAGGCGTGATGGGTGAACTGCGAGTCGATGGATACGCCGACCACCTCGGTGTTCAGTTCGCGGAAGCGATCGACGCGGTGATCGTGGGCGATGAGCTCCGACGGGCAGACGAAGGTGAAGTCCAGCGGCCAGAAGAACAGCACCACGTACCTGCCGCGCAGATCGGAGAGACGGAAGTCCGGCTTGATGCTGCCGTCGGCGAGAACAGCAGCGGCCTGGAAATCGGGTGCCACCTGGGTAACGAGCGTGCTCATGGTTGTCTCCTCTGTGGTTGTCGTGGGGTACGGACGGCGGACAACATAGCGCGGCCCGTATCATGCCGAAAATTGATTGTTGCAATGATTCCCATCGATCCAGTCTATCACCGGGATCGACGCCAAGAACTGCCTGGAAGGGAATGGGGGTTAGCCGCCGAGCAGTTTGACCTTGAGACCGGCATCCACCGGATGCTTGCCCAGCCAGACCTTGATGAGGGCGCGACTGAACTCCTCGCCGGCGACCGTTCCCTTCCCCTCGCCGTTGACAGCGACCCGCACGCCGGTGCCGGGCACGAAGTCGATGGCAATGACGCCACCCTTCTTGACGTTGCCCACGGCCTGCATGACGGCATTGAACTCCTGCACCCTGGCGTCCAGCGCCTTCATTTCCTCCGGGGTGTGGTTGGCGGCCAGGCCCTCGTTCAGGGCCGAGATCAGCTGCTCGGCGGTGAGTTCGTCGCGCAGGACGTACATGGCCATGCGCCTGGCACCGGCGGCGATGATGGCCTCGGCGTCCTGCTGCTTCGCCGGCAGATACAGGGCCCCGACATAGACCTTGACGACGAACTTCTTGCGCACACCGGCGCCGTTCAAGACCAGCGCCGGCTGACCTTCAGCCGCCGGCAGTTCCTCGGCCACGTCGACACCCTCGACCTGCACGGCCATGGCCGCGCCCATCCACAGACCGCAAAGCAACGCCGCCACGAGCTTCATGATGTTCATATCCCCTCCGATTCTATGGATCCCGCCCTGAGCTACAAAGATTCGAACACGCCGGCCGCGCCCATGCCGGTGCCGATGCACATGGTCACCATCCCGTAACGCCCGCCGCGACGGCGCAGGCCGTGGATAAGCGTGGCGGCGCGGATGGCGCCGGTCGCCCCCAGCGGATGACCGAGGGCGATGGCACCGCCCTGCGGATTGACCCGCGCCGGATCGAGGCCGAGGTCCTGGATGACGGCCAGCGACTGGGCGGCAAAGGCCTCGTTGAGTTCGATCCAGTTAAGGTCATCCTGCCGCAGTACAATCTGCTTGAGGACCTTGGGGATGGCCGCCACCGGACCGATGCCCATGACCTCGGGCGCCACACCGGCCACCGCATAACCGAGGAAGCGGGCGAGTGGCGTGGCATTGCAGCGCTGCATCGCCGCCTCGCTCATCAGCAGCAGGGCACCGGCGCCATCGGACATCTGCGAGCTGTTGCCGGCAGTGACCGAGCCCTTGGCCGCAAACGCCGGCTTGAGCCTGGCCAGCGCGTCGGGTGTTGAATCGGCCCGCGGCCCCTCGTCCCGCTCCAGCATCTGCTCGCGAACCGTCACCGTGCCGGTCGCCAGGTCCGGTCGCCGATCGACGACGGCGAAGGGTGCGATCTCGACGGTAAAATCACCCGCCTCGATAGCCGCCACCGCCCGGCGGTGGCTCTCCAGGGCGAAGGCGTCCTGCGCCTCGCGCGAGACATTCCAGCGTTTGGCGACGTTCTCGGCGGTGATGCCCATGCCGTAGGCGATGGCGACATTCTCATCCCGCGCAAACACCGCCGGGTTGAAGGCGACCTTGTTGCCCATCATCGGCACCAGGCTCATGCTCTCGGTGCCGGCGGCGATCATGACCTCGGCCTCACCCAGCCGGATGCGATCGGCGGCCAGGGCCACGGCCTGCAGGCCCGAGGAGCAGAAGCGGTTGACGGTCATGCCGGCGACGGTGTGCGGCAGGCCGGCCAGCAGCAGGCCGATGCGGGCGACGTTCATGCCCTGCTCGGCCTCCGGCATCGCGCAGCCCACGACGACGTCGTCGATCAGCGCCGGGTCAAGGCCCGGGCAGCGATCGACAGCGACCCTGAGCGCGTGCGCCAGCAGATCATCGGGCCGGGTGTTGCGCAGGGCGCCGCGCGGCGCGCGGCCGACCGGCGTGCGCACCGCGGCGACGATGTATGCATCCTGTACCTGTCGGCCCATCCTCGCCCTCCGCTCAGTTCCGCAACGGTTTGCCGGTTGTCAGCGTATGCGCGATGCGCGCCTGGGTCTCGGGCGTACGCAGCAGTTCCATGAACGCGGCACGCTCGAGTTCGATGATCCAGGCTTCATCGACCAGGCTGCCGGCATCGACCTCACCGCCGCACAGCACCTTTGCCACCTGGCTGCCGACCCGGCAATCGTGCTCGGAAATGAAGCCGCCGGCCCGCATGTTGGTGAGCATGGCCTGGAGGGTGGCGATCCCGGTGCGGCCGGCGACCGGGAACGGCACCGGCAGCGCCGGCCGGTAACCGGCCTCGTGCATGGCCAATGCCGTCTTCCTGGCGACGTGCAGCAATTCATGAGGATTCATGATCACGATGTCGCAGGTGCGCAGATAACCGATCTCGCGGGCGTGCTCGGCACTCCTGGCGACCGTGCCCATGGCAATGGTCTGGAACGGGTTCTTGAGGGCGGCGAGGTGATCGCCGTTGCCGGCCGCGGCCGCCTGCGCCGATCGCAGTGCGTATTCCTTGGTGCCGCCGCCGGCCGGCAGCAGGCCGACGCCGACCTCGACCAGGCCGATGTAACTCTCCAGCGCCGCGACCGCACGGGCGCAGTGCATGATGATCTCGCAGCCGCCGCCCAGCGCCATGCCTTGCACCGCGGCCACCGTCGGCACCAGCGCATATTTGAGGCAGGTCGTGGCCCGCTGGAATTTGGCGACCATGGCCTCGACGGCGTCGAAATTCCCGGCCTCGATCTGCGGCAGGATGGGCTTGAGGTTGGCGCCGTAGGAAAACGGCGGTTCCGCCTGCCAGATCACGAGACCCCTGAAATCGCGCTCCGCCACGGCGACGGCGCGCACAATCCCGTCGAGCACACCGTCGCTGACCACATGCATGCGGGTGTTGAAGGACAGCACGGCGACGCCGTCACCGCCATGCCACAAGCGCACCGCCTCGTCTTCGAAGACCGTCTCGCCGAAGGTCCGCGTTTCCCCGATCAGGGCCGGCGGATAGACCTGTCGCCGGTAGACCGGCAGTGATGATCGTGCAATGTCGCCGCCAGCCGATGGCGAGTAGGAACCGGCCGGGCCGTGCACGCCCAGGCGCTGCGGATCGATCGCCCAAACCGGCAGCGGCGGCGATGCCATGGTCGCGCCGGCGGCGATGTCCGCGGCGATCCAGCCGGCGACCTGCTGCCAGCCGGCGGCCTGCCACAACTCGAACGGCCCCACGTCCCAGCCAAAGCCCCAGCGTACCGCGAGGTCGAGGTCGCGGGCGTTGTCGGCGATCGCTTCAAGGTGGGTCGCGCAGTAGTGGAAAAGGTCACGGAATATCGCCCACAGGAACTGCGCCTGAGGATGGTCGCTCGCGCGCAGCGCCGCGAAGCGTTCGGCCGGGTCCTTGATCTTGAGCAGCGCCGCGATGGCCTCGTCAGCCGCGCCAGCCGAGGTCCGGTAGTCCTGCCGGTCGAGGTCGAGGACCTGGATCTCCTTGCCCGACTTGCCCGCCTTGCGATAAATGCCGCACTTGGTCTTCTGGCCGAGCGCGCCCTTGCCGATCAGGGCCGCGAGCCAGGCCGGCGTGACGAAGTGCCGGTGCCACGGATCGTCGGGCAGGGTATCGCGCATGGTGTTGATCACATGGGCGAAGGTGTCCAGTCCCACCACGTCGGCGGTGCGGAAGGTGGCGCTCTTCGGCCGCCCGATCGCCGGGCCGGTCAGCGCATCGACGAGATCGAAGGGCAGGCCAAGGCGCTCGGCGTGATGGATGATGGCCAGCATCGAGAAGATGCCGACCCGGTTGGCGATAAAGTTCGGCGTGTCCTTGGCGCGGACGACACCCTTGCCAAGGGTCGTGACGAGAAAGCCTTCCAGGCGGTCGAGGATGGCGGGATCGGTGACTGGTGCCGGGATCAGCTCGACCAGATGCATGTAGCGTGGCGGATTGAAAAAATGCACCCCGCAGAATCGCGGGCGCAGCGCCTCCGGCACCGCCTCGGCAAGACGGGCGATCGACAGACCCGAGGTGTTGCTGGCGAAGATCGTCCGCTCGTTCAAATGCGGGGCGACCTTGCGGTAGAGGTCGATTTTCCAGTCGAGGCGTTCGGCGATCGCTTCGATGACCAGGTCACAATCGGCGAGCAGCGCGAGGTGCTGCTCGTAGTTCGCGGGGCGGATGCAGACCGCCCTGCCCGGCACCGCGAGCGGCGACGGTTCGAGTTTCTTCAGGCCGTCGATGGCCCTGGTGACGTTGCCGTTCGGGTCACCCTCGCGGGCCGGCAGTTCGAAGAGAATGACAGCGACGTTGCAGTTGGCCAGATGGGCGGCGATCTGGGCGCCCATGACGCCGGCGCCCAGCACTGCCACCCGGCGCGCCGGAAACGACGATTGCTCCAACAAGGCACTCCCCCTTTCCGGAGTCCCGTCCACGGCGCCCCGCCCAGTCCGGGCGGGGCGCGGGCCGGTTCGTCAGAAGCTGTGGGTGTACTGCAGGCTCAGGATGTTGACCTCGTTCTCGTACTCGCCGCGCAGGGTCCCGCCGTCCGATTCACCGACCTTGTTGAGGGTGGAATCGTCCACGAAGATGTGGGCGTAACCGACGTCGATCACCCCCTGGGTCGAGATCCTGCGGCTGATGCCGACCGTCGCCCAGATGCGCTCCTCGTCCGGGATGCGCGGGGTGCGGAAGGCGTCGGAGGTCGGCGTCTCGTCGAACGCCCCGCCGGCGCGGAATTTCCAGTCGTCGTTCAGGGTATAGGTCACACCGCCCGAATATCGCAGGCTGTCGTCCCACTGCTGCGGGACGATGGTGTCTGGGAGCGTATTGTCGAAGTCCACGCGCAGCTTGGTGAAACGGCTCCAGTTGGTCCAGGTCACGTCCGCCATCACCGCCCACTGCGGGTTCAGCTGGCTGAAGACACTGAAGGATGCCACCTCGGGCAGGGTCAGTTTGGCGACCGCACCCGTGGTGGTGAAGGCGGCGGTCAGGGCCGCGAATGCGCCCGGCAGCGTCGGGTTGGCGAAACTGGCGACACCCTCCAGTTCGAAATCGACGCGAGAATGGAAGGTCGCCCCCAGCCGCGTGTTTTCAAACGGCTCGAAGATGACGCCCAGGTTGTACCCGACCCCCCAGTCATCGCCATCCAGCGACGCCATGCCGTCACTCGAAATGATGCCCTGATTCCCCGGCAGTATTCCGCCGCCGCCCGGGAGAGCCCCGCCGAGCGTGCTGCAAGCCGTCGCGCCGGCCAGACCGCCACCGGCCACCCGGGCAAAGCATACCGCGCCGAAGTCGATGGCGTTGGACAGTTCGGCGTTGGCGTGCATGAAGTCGAGACCGGCCCCGAACGAAAGCATGTCGTTGAACTTGTAGGAAACTGAACCCTTGAGATCGATGGTCTTGAGGTCCGATTTGATGCCCTGATAACGCCCCACCCAGCCTGCGTCGTAGACGGTCTTGAGGCCGAAGGGGGTGTTGACGCCGGCGCCGACGGTGAGGCCGTGGCCCAGCATGTCGGTGGTGAAATACAGATTGGGGATGATGGCCGGCCCGCCGGCGTCGCCGCCGCTGTTGCCACTCGCTGCCGTTCCCAGCGCCGTGGTCGAGCCGCCGTCGCTGAAGTCGGAAGACGGGACTATGGCGTGCAGGGCGCCGGCCACGTTGTGGCCCGACAGCAGTGACATGCCGGCGGGGTTGAAATAGACGGCACTCGCATCCTCGGCCGCCGCCGCGCCCCCCGCGTAGGCATTGCCGAGGCCGCTGCCGCTCTGCTCGAACAACTGGAATCCCGCCGCCGCGACGCCACCGGCGTGCAGCGCGGTCAGGGTGACGGCCGCTGCGCGGGCCAGGATATCGTTAAATGCCTTCATACTGTCCTCCCTCTCTGCGTTGTTATTGCTGTGTTTGCAAAATCAATGTCCGGCGTACATGCGGATGAAATCCTGGCGGTGATGCTCCAGCACCCTGGTGCGCCTGAGTTTCAAGGTCGGCGTCAACAGGCCGTTCTCGATACTCCAGGGTTCCGCCGCCAGGGTCAGTCGTCGTATCTGGGCGTAGCCGGGAAAGGCACCCAGCTGCCGGCCCACGCGGGCCAGCGCCCACTCCTCCGCATGCGGGCTATTCAACACCTCCGGCCACGGTTCGGCAAGTCCGTGTTCCTTCGCCAGGTCCCGCCAGCGATCCCGGTTGACGATGGCAATCACCGCGAGATAAGGCCGCGCCTCGCCGACCACCATGACCTGCTCGAACAGCGGATCACGCAGTATGGCCGCCTCCATGTCCACCGGCGGCACCTTCTCGCCGTTGGACAGGACGATGATCTCCTTCAGGCGGCCGGTGATGAAGATGTGCCCGGCGCTGTCGATTCGGGCGGTATCGCCGGTGTTGAGCCAGCCGTCGGCGCCGATCATCGCCCGGGTCGCCGTGTCATTGCCCCAGTAGCCCAGCATCACCTGCGGCCCGCGGGTGAGTAGGGCCTCGTTGTCGGCGACCTTGACCTCGACACCGGGCAAGGTGACGCCGACGCTGGCCGGCACGTTGTCATCGAGCCGGTTGACGCTGATCACGGGGCTGGTCTCGGTCAGCCCGTAGCCCTGCAGGATCGGCAGGCCGAGGGCGATGAATACCCGTGACACGTCAGGCGACAGGGCGGCGCCGCCGGCGATCGAGGCGCGCATCCGCCCGCCCAGCTGCGCCATGACCTTGTCGGCGACCAGCCGCTTGAGCAGCGACCAGAGCAGCAGCCGCGGGCCCCACGGCGCACGCCCCTGTTCATGCTCGAACCGCAGCCAGCCGATCGCGACGGTGGTCGCGAAAAGGCGCCGCTTCAGTTCCGTGCCGGCATCGAGCTTGGCACGAACGGCGGCGTACACCCGTTCGTAGATCCGGGGCACCGAGATCATCAGTGTCGGACGGATGGCCTTGAGATCATCCTTGAGCAAGGGGATCGAGCGGGCGTAGGCCACCGTCGCCCCGCCCATCATCGCCAGGTAGTAACCGACGGTGCGCTCGAAGGTGTGCGACAACGGCAGGAACGACAGGAAGAGGTCGTCGGGATACACGGTGAAACTGCCAAGGCCTGCGTAAGCGTCAAAAAGCATGTTGGCATGGCTCAACATCACACCCTTGGGGTGGCCGGTGGTACCGGAGGTGTAGACGATGGAGGCGAGGCTGGCCGGATCGGTCACGACCTGCCGGGTCGCACCGCCCTCGTCCGGCAGCCACTCGGCCGCCGCCGCCAGCCGGCGATCCGTGCAATCCCCGGTCAAGGGCTGCACCGTGATCACGCGTGTCAGCGACGTGACCGCCGCGCAGGCCGGTGCCAGCGCCTGCCAATCGTCCGGACCCTGCACCAGCAGCGTCCGGGCACCGCAATCGTTGAGGATGTAGGCGACGTTTTCCGGGCGGTCCTGGGTATAGAGGGGAACGACCACGAGGCCGAGGCCGAGCGCGGCCTGGTCGAAGGCGACCCATTCCGGACTGTTGCGCAGCATCACCGCCACCCGGTCGCCAGCCACCAGCCCGTCGCCGGCCAAGGCCGCCTGCCAGCGCGCCACCTCGCGGTCCATCTGTGCCCAGGTGAAGTCGACCCAGCGGTCCTCGCGGTCGCGGAAGTCGCGGTAGGCGATGGCCACGGGCGAGCGCCGGACCCGCTCGGCGAAGAGGCCGGCGAGCGACCCGGCGGCCGCGGGCGTTATGACATCGACGGCGCGGACATCCGTCATGGGCATTGCCCTTGTGGCCCGGTCATTGCGCCGCCGCCGGCCGCATCGTCGTCGACGGCGGGAAATCGTCGACCATGATGACCGCGCGGCGGATGGCCTTGAGCCGGGCGAGGAGCTCCGCTTCGCCGGGCGCGACGATGCCGAGCGCCAGCGCCCGGTCGATCTGTTCGCCGGTGTCACGGACCGTGATCTGCCCGTCCTTGATCGCGGCCCGGATCTTCGCCTCCACGCCCTCGGCCTCGATCGCGAGCCGCATCGCCGCCTCCACCCGTCCGACCGCCTCCGCTTCGTCCCTGGGCAGGTACATGCCGGCCGTCAGCCGATCGCGGGCCGCGGACGGCAAAAGCAGGAGATCGGCCACCTGATGTCCCAGGCGATCGCTGGGCGGGCCATAGGGTCTGCCGAGCGGGAACACGAGCAGCCGCAGCAGCCACGCCACCGGCCGGTTCGGGAAATTGTCGATGACGCCGGCGAAGGCCTCCTGGATGCGCCACAGGGCGTCCTGAACCGACCAGTCGAGCAGCGGCCGGTCGGCGGCATTGCGGCCCTCGTCCTCGTAACGCTTGAGGGCGGCGGAGGCCAGATAGATCTGGCTCAGGATGTCGCCCAGCCGTGCCGAGATCTTTTCGCGGCGCTTGAGACTGCCGCCCAGGATGAGCATGGCCAGATCGGCGGTGAGGGCGAAGGCCGCCGCCATCCGGCTCAGCTGGCGGAACCAGGGCACCGCCGCCGGGCTGCCCGGGACGTTCACGAAACGGGCGCCGGTGATCCCCAGGAACAGCGCCCGGGCGGCATTGGCCAGCGCGTAACGGAAGTGCCCCGACAGGGCCGCGTCGAATTTTCCGATCGCCTGCTCGCGGTCCGCCTCGCGGGTGGCGGCAATCTCCGCCAGCACGTAAGGGTGGCAGCGGATGGCGCCCTGGCCGAAGATCATCATCGACCGGGTCAGGATGTTGGCACCCTCGACGGTGATGCCGATCGGTGTCTGCTGGTAGGCGCGGGCGAGGTAGTTCGACGGCCCCATGCAGATGCCCTTGCCGCCATGCACGTCCATGGCGTCGTTGATCACTTGGCGGCTGCGCTCCGTCAGGTGGTGCTTGATGATCGCCGACAGCACCGACGGCTTCTCGCCCAGATCGACCGCCAGCGCCGTCAGTTTGCGGGCGGCGTCCATGATGTAGGCGTTACCGCCGATGCGGGCCAGCGCCTCCTCGACGCCCTCGAAGCGACCGATCGGGGTCTTGAACTGCATCCGCACCCGGCCGTAGGCACCGCAGGTCCGCGCCGCCAGCTTGGCGACACCGACACCGTTGGCCGGCAGCGAAATCGAACGACCGACCGACAGGCAGTTCATGAGCATGCGCCAGCCCTGGCCCGCGCGTTCGGCCCCGCCGATGACCCAGTCCATGGGGATGAACACGTCCCTGCCGGAGTTCGGACCGTTCTGGAAGGCGGCGTTGAGCGGGTAATGACGGCGGCCGATATTGACTCCGGGGGTCGATGTCGGGATCAAGGCCAGGGTGATGCCGATGTCTTCCTTCGTTCCCAGCAGTTGGTCCGGGTCGTAGAGGCGGAAGGCGAGACCGAGGACGGTCGCCACCGGTCCCAGGGTGATGTAGCGCTTCTCCCAGGTGACCCGGATGCCGAGCACGTCAGGCCGGCCGTCGAACTCGCCGCGGCAGACTATGCCGAAGTCGGGGATCGATCCGGCATCGGAACCCGCCTCGGGTCCGGTAAGCGCGAAACAGGGTATCTCCTCGCCACGCGCCAGGCGCGGCAGGTAGTGCTGTTTCTGGGCATCGGTGCCGTAATGCAGGAGCAACTCGGCCGGCCCGAGCGAGTTCGGGACCATGACGGTGACTGCCGCCGTGCCGCTGCGGCTGGTGATCTTCATCACGACCTCGGAATGGGCTTGGGCCGAGAACCCCTTGCCACCGTATTCCCTGGGGATGATGAGGCCGAAAAATCCCTGGTCGCGGATGTAGCGCCAGACATCCGCCGGCAGGTCGTTCAGCTCGTGGGTGATCCGCCAGTCGTCGATCATCCGGCACAGCTCCTCGACCGGGCCATCGACGAACGCCTGCTCCTCGGCGGTCAGGCCGGGCGCGGGATAGGCGAGCAGCTTGTTCCAGTCCGGCGCGCCACTGAACAGATCGCCGTCCCACCAGACCGTGCCGGCGTCGAGCGCCTCCTGTTCGGTCTGCGACACCTGCGGCAGCACGGCGCGGAATTGTTCGAAGACGCGCGTCATCCAGCGGCCACGGACGCCCGGCGCGTGCAGCGCGACGAGCACGGCGGCTGTCAGCCCGCCGACCAGAACGAATCCCGCGAATGAGGCGTCCGAGAAGATTCCCCAGGCCACCAGCAACGCCACCACGCCCTTGGTCCAGGACGCGAGTGGCGCGCCCCGATACGCCAGCGCCCAGACCACCGCCAGCGTCACCACCGGCCAGAACCAACCATCCATCCCCCCTCCTCCCCTCGCGGGCATTCTTCTGTAACGTTATGCGGAAAGGCCCCGTTGATATAGGCTCTGCCTTACAGGTTGATGCAAAACCACTGCGCGTGCGTGATACATCAACCTGCCAACTGTCTAACTATAGCCGGTGGCCGGTCGAATCTCCCAGCAGGTCCAACAATGCAATGGACAATCTGATCATCCTGGCGCTGCTCGCATCCGGGGTCTGGTACTGGTGGCACGGCCTGCGCGCCCGCGATGCCATGCTCAAGGCCTGCCGGCAGCTGTGCGAGCAGATGCACCTGCAGCTCCTGGATCAAACCGCCGCTGTTTCCCGGCTCGGGCTCGGCCGGGACGACAACGGCCGGCTGTTGCTGCGTCGCCACTACGTTTTCGAGTTCAGCATCGACGGTGCCGATCGCCATCGCGGTTGGGCATCGCAGCTCGGCACGCGTGTCGAGTATGTCCGCCTCGATCATCCCGGCGGGCCCATCGTCAGCGCCGGCGCTGTCGCGACCGTGCATACGATCCATTGACAGGCGTGCGCGCCAACGCCGACCTGCACACGCACTCCACCGCCTCCGACGGCTCGTTGTCGCCGGTGGCGCTCATCGATCGGGCCGCCGACCGGCAACTGCGCATCATGGCCCTCACCGACCACGACACCGTTGCCGGTCTAAATGAGGCCGCCGCCAGGGCGCGAGCGCGGGAAATCAATTTAATCCCGGGGATTGAGCTCTCGCTCATCTGGGAAACAACCCCGGTCCATGTCCTCGGTCTCGGCATCGAGCCCGGCAACGTGGAACTGGTCGACGGCATTGCGGCGCTGGAAAGTCTGCGGGTCGAACGGGCCGAAACCATCGGTTTGCGGCTCGCGAAACTCGGATTCAAGGCTACCTACGCCGGGGCCTGCGCCCTGTCCGGAAACGCGCGCCCCGGTCGCGCCCATTTCGCGCGCCACCTCGTGGCAAGCGGAATGTTGCCATCCATGCAGGAGGCCTTCACCCGCCTCCTGAAACGCGGCCGGCCGGCCTATGCCGCCACGAAATGGCCGGCGCTGGCTACGGGCATAGGCTGGATACGGGCGGCGGGCGGCGTCGCCGTGCTGGCGCACCCGCTGCATTACGAACTGACCGCGAGCAAGCTCCGGCGACTGGCGGCCGCCTTCGCCGATGTCGGCGGCGAGGCCATGGAGGTCATCAACGGCCACGCCGATGCCGAGGCGATCGAGACCGCCGCTGCGCTGGCGCGCCGCCTGCGCCTGGCCGGTTCCGCCGGATCGGATTTTCACGCCCCCGACACCCCGTGGTCGGAGTTGGGACGGTTGCCGGAATTTCCGCGCGACCTGATTCACGTCCTCGATCTGCGCGCGTCATGGCGGCTGAACCAACCGTGAACCGCACGCTTGAGTCCCGCCCGGCCGTCGGTACTATCATAAGAAACCGGCCGTCGTCCCGACGGTCTATATCCGTTCATCAAGCAAAGAGAGGATGGCGACCATGACCTGCAAGACTGCCACGACGACGGTGCTGCTGCTGACCCTGGGCCTCGCCCCGGCAGCGGCCGTCGCCGCGATGAAATGCTGGACCAACAAGGAGGGCGTCAAGGAATGCGGCAACGTGGTGCCCCCGGAATATGCGGATCAGGGCCACACCGAGATCGGCAAAACCGGCGTGAGGACCGGCGAGCAGAAGCGGGCCAGGACCGCCGAGGAGATCGAGGCGGAGAAGGCCAAGACGGCAGCCGATGCCGCCGCGAAGGCGGAAACGGCACGCCGTACCGCCGAGCAGGCGGCCGCCGACAAGGTCCTGATCGACACCTTCAGTTCCGAGGACGACATGATCCTGACGCGCGACGGCCGCATCTCGAACATCGAGTCGCAGGTCAAGCTGACCGAGAGCCACATCCAGAAATTGCAGAACAATCTGGATCAGATCATCAAGCAGGCCGCCGAGATTGAGCGGCGGGGCGAAACACCGAGCGAGAAGGTCGAGAAGGACATCGAAAACGTGCGCAAGCAGATCGACGATCAGCAGGCCTTCATCGCCAGCAAGCGCGTCGATCAGGACAAGATCCGCGCGCAGTTCGATGTCGATATCGCCCGTTTCAGGGAACTGAAGGCCAGGCAGGCGAAGGACAAGGCCGAGAAAGAGGCGGCGGCCGCGGCGAAGCCCTGACGCTGGTTGCGATCGGCACCTGCATCACCGGGCGGCGACAAAAAAAAAGGCCCGCCGGAGGCGGGCCTGAAGTCCCAACGAGAAGGGTACAGCAACAGAATCGTTACGCGGTCACGGCCCGCAGCGGGAATCCAATGGTGCCGAGCAGACGCAGGATGTGCTGCTCGTGGGCGCGATAGAGCGTCAGCAGGCCCGTGCGGTTGTGCGGATCGGACTCGCCGACGTCGGCAATCTTGCGCTGGTAATAGGCGAGGTCGTCGAGGAGCTGCGACCGGGTGTTCTCGATGATCTTGTCGAAATAGGCGACGTCGGCAGTCAGGGCCGATTCCCGGGATTCCTCCCGGGCGTTGTTATCGATGACCAGTCGCAGTGCCATGTCACTCCCCTCACGTTTGCTACCGCCGTAAATTTCGGCGCTTGCGGGAGTATTTGCATGGCTTGTGCCAAGACGGGATGCCGATACGGGCTTTTTAACTATTCCTTTTGTATCATTTAGTTACGAGAACGGCGGCGGGAACTCTGGGCACCCTGGCGAAGCGGGTGCCGGCCATCCATCCCGCCGTTTGTCGGCACCCGGCGACAGCCGGCGTCAGTCCAGCATGGCCTTGAGGTTGGCAAGGACCTGGCGGCCTTCATCCCGCGTCGCCACGGGTGACGGGCGGTCAACCCCTTCCCAGAGCAGGTCTTCCCTGGGCAACTCGTCGAGGAAGCGGCTCGGCATGCAGGACCGCGTCTCGCCGTAGCGACGACGGCTGGTGGCGAGGGAAAAAGTGAGGCTGCGACGGGCGCGGGTGATGCCGACATAGGCGAGCCGCCGCTCCTCCTCCACGTCACCGGCCTCGATGCTGGCCCGGTGCGGCAGGATCTCCTCCTCCATGCCGACCAGGTAGACGTGCGGAAACTCGAGACCCTTGGCCGCGTGCAGCGTCAGCAACCGCACCCGGTCGCTGTCCTGCTCCGCGCCATCGCGCTCCAACTGATCGATGAGGGTCAACTTCGCCACCAGATCGGCGAGGCGGGCGGCCGGGTCGTGGCGAGCGAGGTGCGCAATCCAGCGCCGCAGTTCATCGATGTTCTGCAGCCGCCGTTCCGCGGCTGCCGGTTCCTCGGCCGTCTCCCGGACCCAGTCCCGGTACCCGACCTCCACCAGCAACTCGTCCACGGCGGCGAGCGGGTCGTCGCCCTCGGCGTAATCGGCGAACCGCGACAGGGTCTGGGCGAAACCGAGGGCCTGCGGCCGTTGCCTTGCGCCCACGACTGCGGCGAGGTCGGCGTCGAAGCACGCGGCGAACATGCTGAGTCCGCGCTGGCGCGCGAACGCCGACAACTTCTCGACCGTGGTCGGGCCGATCTCGCGGCGCGGGGTGTTAATGACGCGCACAAAGGCCGTGTCGTCGTCCGGATTCGCCAGCAGCCGCAGGTAGGCCATCAGGTCGCGCACCTCGGCGTACTCGAAGAACGACGGGCCGCCGCTCACCGCGTAGGGCACGCCATGCTCGCGCAGCACGCGCTCGAATGGCCGCGACTGGTGATTGCCGCGATAGAGGATCGCGTAGTCGCCGTAGTCCCCGCCCTTCATCAGCCGGTGGTGCAGCAGCTGGCGCACGACGCGCCCGGCCTCGTCATCCTCGTCCCGGCAATGCAAGACGCGCAGCGGGTCACCGGGACTCAGCGCGCTCCACAACCGTTTCGTGAAGACATGCGGATTACGGGCGATGAGCTGGTTGGCGGCCTTGAGGATGCGGCCTGTCGATCGGTAGTTCTGCTCCAGCTTGACGACCGTGAGACCGGGAAAATCGCGGGCGATCTGCGCCAGGTTCTCGGGCTGCGCGCCGCGCCAGCGGTAAATCGATTGATCGTCGTCGCCGACCACCGTGAAGGGGTCGCCGTCACCGACCAGGAGTTTTATCAGTTCGTACTGGGCGGCGTTGGTGTCCTGGTACTCATCCACCAGCAGGTGGCGGATGCCCACCTGCCAGCGCGCCAGCAGATCAGGATGACGGCGCAACAGCGCCAGCGGCAAGCCGATGAGGTCGTCGAAATCGACGGCGTTGCGGGCCAGCAGCTGGCGGTTGTATTCGCGGGTCAGGACCGCGACATCGGCAAGCGTGTCGGCGGCGTCGGCGCCGGAACTCTTGAGCCGCGACACCTGCTGGCGGGCATCGGCCACTCTCGGATCGGACCGATCGCATTGCAGCAGCTCGGCCAGGATCGTAGCGCTGTCCTGCTCGTCGAAGATGGAAAAGCCGCGGCGCAGCCCGAGGCGATCGCAATCCTGGCGGATGATTTCGAGGCCCAGGGCATGGAAAGTGCCGATGCGCAGGCCGTCGAGCTCCGATCGTCCAAGCAGTCTGCCGACACGTTCCCGCATTTCGCGGGCCGCCTTGTTGGTGAAGGTCACCGCGGTAATCCCGGATGGCACCAGCCCGCCTGTACCGATCAGGTATGCGATCTTTTCGGCGATGACGCGGGTCTTGCCACTGCCGGCGCCGGCAAGCACCAGCAACGGTCCGCCGACGTGCAGCACGGCCTCGCGCTGCGGGCGGTTGAGATCGGTCAACGGCTTCCCATCCGCTGGATCAGGTCGGGGTCTCGATCGGCTCGATGTCGTACATGTCGCCGGCGATCCAGTGGCGCGCGGCGCTCTCCGGTTCGACCAGGGTCTTGAACAGCTGGGTGTCCGCCTCACGCAGCCGGCGGCTGACCTCGCGGCCCAGGTTCATCTGCATCAGCAGGTACTGGTCGGGTGCCTTCTTGTAGATCTCGTACATGTTGGTGGTGGAGATCTCGATCGCCGAGCAGTCGGCGCGGGCCACGGCCGAACCGCTGCGCGGCCCGAGGTCGAGCAGGGTCAGGATACCGAAACAATCGCCAGGCCCGATCTTGCGCAGGAAATAGGTGTGGTCCTTCCAGGTCTTGACGATGTCGACCTCGCCAGCCTCGAGCACGAACATGGAATCCCCGGGGTCTTCCTCGTGGAAGTAGTGGCTGCCGCGCGGCAGCCTGACGATGCGGGTGTAACGCAGCAGGTCATCGAGGACATCCTCGTTGACGCCGCCGAAGATCGGCATGCCCTGGAGTAGTTGGATGCGTGAAGCAGGCATACGGTCGACCCGAAACAGGGGCGTGACGATACACCCGGCGGCGACAATTGAAAAGCGACTGCGATGGCGTGCCGGCTGCCGGAAAAAAAGAACCCCGGTCGCAGGACGCTGACCGGGGCAGGCGTGGAGAAACAGGACGGCCTAGAAGTCGACCTGGGCGCGCATCTGCACCGCGCTCGGCCTGGCACCCTCCCAGCCGTTGGACGCGGAGGCATTGCTGTTGGGATCGTAGATGTCGAGCACCTTCACGTAGTTGGCCATGAAGCGGATGTTGGGTGTGGCGTACCAGTTGAGACCAACCGTAAGATTTTCCTCTGTTCCGCCGAGTATCCCGCGCTCGGTGCCGCTGATGACATGCGAGTCGTTCAGTTCGAGGCTGCTGAAGCGCAGGCCCAGTTCCCACGCGCCCCAGCCACCCTGGCCGACTATCCCCCTGGGCTTGACCCGATCGAACTTGCCGCTGTCCACCTTGTAGACGCGCGACTCGCCGGTGATGAACCAGCTGCCATAGACGTACCAGCCGCTGAAGTCGAGGTCCGGCCGGGGTGTCGTGCTGTTCAGCGTCAGGTTACGGCCGACATTGGCGTGCCAGTACTCGCCCTGCAGCGAGAACGGGCCGTAAACGGCGGCCGCCTCGGCACCGAGCAGCAACAACTCCTCGCCAGCGGTGATGGCACCGGTATCGACGAGGCGATCGTCGGTAACGTGCGATTCAGGTCGCGACCGAAAGCGGAACTCTGCATCGTCGTCATCTGAATGCTTCCAGAAGACGTTGCCACCGACATGGGCGACCTTAGTGCCGGTCGCAATCGGCGCGAACGTGGCGCGGCCGTGGGCACCCAGTCCCTCGTTGCTGTCGTTGCCGTCGCTGTCGATGTCGTTACCGACATTGATGCCGGCGCTCACCGTGCCCATCGGGAAGGCGTAGAGACCGAGGGCGCTGATCCGCTCCTCGGGCACGAAGGCCTCGACGGGCAGGGCGCGCTCCATGAAGGTGATGTAACGGGAACTGGTCAGCGTTTCCAGACCGATGGTCTTCTGGTTGCCGACGGACAGGGTCAGGGGTTTGAAGCCGGTGTAGGCAATCGTGTTGTTCTTGAAGTCGACGGCATTGTTGGCGAAATCGAGTTCGACCTTCCAGTCCCAATTCTTCCACATCGTGCCATTGGCGTGCAGGCGCGCACGGCGGACTTCCTGGCCGCTGCCGAGCGAGGTCTTCGCTCCCAGATCGGCCTTGTCGTCGTCATAGGAGGCGACATCGACCATCAGCCGGCCACCGACGCTGTACTTGAACTTGCCGTCCGGCGTCGCGATCTCGAGCTTGCCGTCGGTCTTGATCTTCGGGTTTTCCTTCTGCATGCGCTTGACTTCGTCGTTGGCGAAGACCACATGCTCGTCATCGGCCTTGGCGGCGTTGACCAACGCCTCGTAGGTCGCTTCATCCAGGGTGCCCTTGTCCTTGAGGACCTTGAGCAACTGCATCATGGCGTCATTGGCGGCATGGACCGGAGCGGCGGCCAAAACCGTGATCGCGGCCAGCGCCCTTAGGGCCTGAACCGTGCGTTTGGGGGTGGTATGCAGCATGTTTTTTCCTCCGGACCGGCATGGATAAGGTTGATGAAACCGTTGCGCCCGCCGGGCATGCGGACAGGGCACGACCTTGGCGGCCCGCGCAACTTAATGCAGGTATATGACGGAAAGATGACAGTATGGTTACGACGTTTCGTCGACCACTGCGGGCAATTTGGCAGGGGGCTGCCCGCCGGCGACATGACCGCGCCTGTCGACGAACAGCGCATTACCCTCGATTTTCTTGGCAATGGACTTTGCCTCGCTGGCAAGTCCGGCAACCTCATGCGAAGAGCCTATTCGCCGGTCGGCAATAATGCTGACGGCGCCGATTGATAGCGTAAATAGCGGATAAAAAACTGCGTTGCCGCGCCGGTCGGTACTTGCGATTCCGCCGGTTTCCAGGAGTGCCTGTTCGTAGAAACGAACGCGCTGTTTGGCGAACTCATCGAGGATGCCCTGGCAACGTTCTGCCCAGTCGGTGCTGCGCATGACCACGATGAAATCGTCGCCGCCGACATGGCCGACGAAATCGAGTTCGGGATCGACGTGCTCCCCCAGCAGCGTCGCCAGCATGCGGATGACGTTGTCGCCGCGGCCGTAGCCGTAGCAGTCGTTGTAAGGCTTGAAGTTGTCGATGTCGCAATAACAGACGGTGAACGCCAGTCCCTCCGCCAGAAGGTGGTCGATGTGCTCGGCGATCGGGACGTTTCCGGGCAACTGGGTCAAGGGATTCGCGTGCCGGGCGGCACGCACCTGCAGCTCGGTGATGCGTTTGAGCAGATCGATGATGGCGCCGGTACCCAGATAGCGGCCCTTGTCGGTGATGATGAAGTCCGTGCATCCTGGGGTTGTCGCATCCGCGGTGATGCTGCGGCTCACGTCTTCGATCGGCGTTTCCTTGTCCACGGTCACCGGCTGCTTGCGGATGAACAGGACTATCGGCTTGCGGCCGTAAAGGTCGCGACCGAAGCGGCTGGCAAACATCTGCATGAAGGTGTTGCGCTCGATCAGGCCCACAGGCCTGCCGTCGCTGACCACCGGGACCGACTGCAGTTCAATCTGGTTGCGGAACAGCTCACCGACGTTCTCCACGGTGGTCGTGGGTTCGACGGCCAGGGTATTACGGAGGATGCTGCCGACGGTGTCGGTGAAGCGGGTCAGGCGACCATGGCTACCGTTGCCACTCCGGGCGAAGAACAGCCGCTTGTCGATTGCGCGCGGCGGCTGGGCGTGCGGCCGGGCGAAATAGTGCCCTTGGCCGTAGGTAATACGCATCGCCTGGATCACGGCGTATTCGTCGCCGATCTCGATGCCCTCGGCGATGGTCTGGCAGCCCGTGCCCATCGCCAGTTCGTGCATGGTATGCACGAACTGGCGCTTGATGTTGTCCTCGTGAAGACCGTCGATGAAATGCCGGTCGATCTTGATGTAGTCCGGCCGCAGCTCGGCCCAGGCGCGCAGACCGGCATAACCGTTGCCGAGGTCATCCATTGCGACGTGGTACCCCATTTCCCGGCAGCGGGCAATCGCCGCGCGCATGATGCGGTAGTCCTCGACGATCTGCTGTTCGGTCAGTTCGATGACAACCTGGCCGGGCATTACCGGCTGGAAGCGGGAAAGGTTTGCCCACTGGCGCTCTTCATAGCTTGGCTCCAACAGCATGATTGGCGTCACGTTCAGGAACAGCTTCCCCGGCAACCCCAGGTGCAGGAACTGGGTGATGGCCGTTTCCTGACACAGCAGTTCGAGCTCGACGGCCCGGTCGTAGCGCGACGCGGTCTCGAACAGATTGGCCGGCGCGTGCAACGGCGTGTCCGAAGGTCCGCGGGCAAGGGCCTCGTAGCCGTGGATGGTGTTGGAACGCAGATCGACGATGGGCTGGTACAGGATCGTCAGGCGCTTCTGCGCCAGGATTTCTTCGAGAATCTTGAGCAGGCTGAGCGACACAGGCCCTCCCGGCGGTCTGCCCACGGTGGCAACTCTGCGGGCAACTGTGTGCGGCCAAGATTACAACCGTGTGATGCTGCTGCCAGGCTGTGCGATGATCCGTGTAACAAACCTGTAACAAGCACGTCATCTAATGCCGTCGGCGGGCGGATCGCGCCGCCAGCAGCCACCCGCAGGCATGACCCATTCATGACCGACAACATCCTGATAGTCGATGACGAACCCGCCATCCGCCAGATGCTGGCTTTCGCACTGGCCGGCGAGGGCTACCGCTGCGCCGAGGCGGGCAGCGCCGACGAAGCGGGCAGCGCCATCGCTGCGGACCTGCCGGAACTGATCCTGCTCGACTGGATGCTGCCGGGGGTGAGCGGCCTGGATCTCGCGCGGCGCCTGCGGCGCGATCCCAAGACCCAGGATATTCCCATCATCATGCTGACCGCCCGCGGCGAGGAGACCGACAAGGTGCGCGGCCTCGACAACGGCGCCGACGACTACGTGACCAAGCCGTTCTCGACCAAGGAGCTGCTGGCCCGGATCAAGGCCGTGCTCCGCCGCAGCCAGCTGCAGACGACCGCCAACACCATAGAGATCGGCGGTCTCAAGCTCGACACCGAGACCCACCGGGTCACGGCCCGCGGCGTGCCGCTCGACCTCAGTCCCACCGAGTTCCGCCTGCTCCAGTTCTTCATCACCAACGCGGAACGCGTGTTTACCCGCAGCCGCCTGCTCGACCAGGTCTGGGGCGATCAGGTATACATCGAGGAGCGCACCGTCGATGTGCACATCCGGCGGCTGCGCAAGGTCTTGAGCGAGCACGGTTACGATACCTTCATCCAGACGGTGCGCAGCGTCGGTTACCGATTTTCCGCCCAGTAGGCGCAACAGTCCCCCGACGGTACTTGTCTGCTCCCCGTCCGCCAGTATGATCGGGCGCCATCATGCAACGTGACCTCTGGCGGTTGTTCGCGGTCCTGATTGCCGCCGCTGCCGTCGGTACGGCGGCTGGCGAGCCGGCCATCGGCCTGATGCTGGGCGCCCTGTTGTACGCGGGCTGGCAACAACGCAATCTGATCCGCCTGCTGCGCTGGCTGCAGGATCGCAAGACCCACCCCGCCCCCGACGCGCCGGGCCTGTTCGAGGCCATTTGCCGGGAGGTCGATTACCTGCGTGCCCGTCACCGGCGGCGCAAGCGCAAAATCGTCCATGTGCTCAAGCAGTTTCAGGACGCCACCGAGGCCCTGCCGGATGCGACCGTGATCCTGGACAAGGGCGGCGAGATCAAATGGGCCAACCGGGCCGCCTCCGAATTCCTCGGGGTCCGCTGGCCCGACGACGAGAAGCAGCGGCTGGTGAACCTGATTCGTGATCCGGCAGTTTCCACACTGCTGGGGGACGAAACTCCCCACGAAAATACCGTCGAGATCCCTTCGCCGGTAAAGCCCGACCGCTACCTGAGTCTGCGCGTGGTGCCCTACACCGAGGATCAGCGGCTGTTCGTCGCCCGCGATGTCACGCGACTGCACGGCCTCGATCAGATGCGGCGCGATTTCGTCGCCAATGTCTCGCACGAACTGCGCACGCCGCTGACCGTGATCAGCGGTTACATCCAGACCTTGCGGGCCGACGAAACCCGCTGCCCGGAGGCATGGAAGCCGGTCCTGGCGCAGATCGACGATCACGCCCGCCGCATGACCAGCGTCATCCGCGAACTGCTGCTGCTGTCCAGGCTGGAGCAGGACGACAAGCCGCCAGCCGCCAATACGGTGGCGATCCGCGATCTGGTTGCGCGGATACACGGCGACGCCCAGGCCCTGTCGGGCGAGCGCCGGCACATGTTCTCGCTCGAGATCGAACCGAATCTGCAGCTGGTCGGGGACGAAGGCGAACTGCACAGCGCCTTTGCCAATCTGGTAACCAACGCCGTCCAGTACACCCCCGAGCGCGGCATCATCCGCATCCGCTGGTATGCCGACGAGGCCGGCGTCCACTTCGCGGTCGAAGACAACGGCATCGGCATCCCGGCCCAGCACCTGCCGCGCATCACCGAGCGTTTCTACCGGGTCGATCAGGGGCGATCACGGGACTCCGGCGGCACGGGCCTCGGGCTCGCCATCGTCAAGCATGTGCTGAACCGCCACGACGCGACCCTGCATGTGGAGAGCCAGTCCGGGAAGGGCAGCCTGTTCCGTTGCGACTTTCCATTGAGCCGGTTGGCGGCGCCGGCGGCAATCGGGAACAGCCGCACCGGTCAGTAATCCAGCCAGCGTCAGGCGGGCGCGACCTCGCCAGCGCTTGGCGACGGCCGGCGGCAGGAAATACAATCCGCCCCTTCCGACCGACCGGTTGGTTCGAACGCGAGGCCCCGCTCCCGCATGCCGCAGTCGATTTCCCGTACCGCCCGATGAAACATTTCGCGGTCCTGTCGCTCCTGGCGGGTCTTGCCCTGGCCATCTTCCTGGTCGTCTGGCATGGCGTCGGCGACATCGCCGAGGTGTTGGCGACCGGGGGCTGGCCGCTGCTGCTGCTGGCACCCTATTATCTGGTGACCCTTATCCCCGATACCCTGTCCTGGCAGAGCCTGTTGCCGGCCGTGCGGTCGCCTCGCGTGTCGCGATTCCCGACGCTGCTGTACGCCAACTGGGTGGGCTCGGCGATCAACTGGCTGTTGCCGGTCGCCCAGGTGGGCGGTGAAGTGGTACGGGTGCGGATACTGATGCGTCACGGCGTCCGCGGCGCCGATGCCGGGGCGAGCATAGTCGTCGACAAGACCGTGCAGGCCCTGACCCTGGTGCTGCTGACCATCCTGGGCCTGCTGCTGCTGGCCGGTCGCGTGGACGACCTGCCGCTGAACGGCGGCATCGTGGCCTTCGCCGTGCTGCTCACGGCGGGGATCCTGATTTTCTGGGCCCTGCAACACCGGGGGCTGTTCGGTTTCCTGGCGCAGGTCGCCCCCGCCGAGCGCTGGAGCCGCTGGGTGGAACGGGCGGATGCCCTCGACGGGGCCATCCGCGAGCGATATCGCGAACTGCCGCAATTCTGCGCCGCCCTCGCCTGGCGGGTATTCAACCGGCTGATCATGGCTGGCGAGGTCTATCTGGCGCTTTATCTGCTCGGCCAACCGGTCGCGGTCGTCGACAGCATCATCCTGCAGAGTCTCGGTCAGGCCGTGCGATCGGCCGCCTTTCTGGTGCCGGGCGCCATCGGCGTGCAGGAGGGCGGTTACCTGGTGCTTGGCTTGGCGCTGGGCATCACGCCGGAGGTCGGCCTGGCCGTTTCTCTGGCCAAGCGCCTGCGGGAACTGGTCGTGGGGCTGCCCGGACTGGTTGCCTGGCAATATTTCGAGGTCCGCCGCTGGCATCGTGACCGCCGGCAGCCGACGCCGGCATGAACGACACCGTACGCAACCGGCCAGCGTCCCCCAAGGACGAGGAACGGACGGCCCCCGCCCCGCTCAAGGTCATCACCGCGGTGGATATTCTCACGGTGGTCGGCCTCGTCGTCATGACCCCGATCGCCTGGCTGCTGCCGGAACGATATTGGCCGGTCCTCGGCCGCGGCGTATTGGCAGTGGTCATGGGGATCGCGCCGGCGTGGGTCCGGAAACGCGCACGGTGGATTGAGCGCTGCGTCGGCGCCCGTACCCTGCCGATGCCGTCGTCCAACGTTGCCCTTTACGGGCTGTCGCGGTATTTCGAGGACAACCTGTTGCTGCTCAAGTGCTATCGCCCGGACCGCTGGTCACCGCGCATCGAGGTCGAAGGCATCGAGAACCTGCGGGCGGTGCGGACGCCCGGGCGTGGCGTGGTCCTCTGGTTCAGCCACTTCCATCACTACAGCCTGGTCTCCAAGGCCGGAATGCACGGCGCCGGTTTCGCGATGAGCCATCTGAGCCACCCGCGCCACGGTTTTTCGGCCAGCCGCTTCGGCATGCACTATCTCAATCGCGTGCGCACCCTCATCGAGGACCGCTATCTGGGTGAACGGGTGTACCTGGGTCTGGATGACGCCAGTGCGGCACTGGCGACCCTGCGCGAGCATCTGTGCGCCGGCCGGGTGATATCCAGCGCGGCCCGCGCGGTCGCCCGCCGGCCCGTGCCGGCGCCATTTTTGGGCGGAACGCTGCCGCTCGCGACCGGGGCGCCGGTCCTGGCGCGCGAGACCGGGGCGGCATTGCTGCCGGTACACGTGGTGCAGACCGAACCCGGCCGTTACCGGGTCATCATCGAACCGGAGATCGCCATGGATCGGTCCGCGACGAAATGGGCGGCCGCCGAGGTCGCGGCGCGGGAATACGCCAGGCGGCTGGAACCTGTGGTGCTGTGCTATCCCGACCAGTGGGAGGGTTGGCCGGTGATGACGATCGCGGCCTGAGGACGCCTCAGTGGGTCGCGGCCCGCAGCTTATCGGCGGCGGGCGTCTCCAATCCCTCGCGCGGCTGGATGACGGATACCTCATCCGCCTGCCTGACCGTGCGATCGAGGAGCGCCACCAGCGCGTGGATGGCGTCGGTGTAGGGCGTCTCCACCCCGGTGATCCGGCCGAGTTCGGCAACCGCGGTGATGACCGGGCCCAGCTCGAGTGGCAGCCCCGCCAGCACGTCCTGCAGGGTGGACGGGCGATGGGCCCCGACCTTCTCGGCGCCCTCGATGCGCTTGGCGATCGGCAGGCGCAGGGTCACCCCGAGGCGGTTGGCAATGGTCTCGGCCTCCTCCATCATCCGCCGCGCCAGTTCACGCGTCGGCTCGAAGCGGCAGACATCGACCATGGTCGCGCGCGTCAGCGCGCAGATGTGGTTGAACGACAGGTTGCCGAGCAGCTTCAGCCAGATCTCGCCACGAATATCGGTCAGGACGAACGACTTGAAGCCCGCCTCGTTCAGCAGGCCCGCGAGCCCGGTGACCCGCGGCGTCTCGCTGCCGTCAAGTTCGCCGAGCGGCAGGCGGTTGCCTTCGATGTGCCGGATCACGCCCGGGCGGCTGATTTCGGCCGCGGGATACACGACGCAGCCGATGATCCGCTCGGGGTCAAGGTGGCGGGTGATGATCCCGGCGGGGTCGATCGACTCGATCCGGCGCCCTTCGTGGACACCGCCGTGCTTCTGGAAATACCACCAGGGAATACCGTTCTGCACCGAGATCACCGCAGTCCCGGCACCGACCATCTGATGCAACTGCGGCGCGATCTGCGGCAGCGTATAGGATTTCACGGCGAGGATGACGAGGTCCTGCGGCCCGGCCTCGGCCATGCTGGCCGTGGCAAGGTGGGGATGGACAAGGATTTCCCGGCCGTCGGTGCCGATCAGACCGAGGCCATGCTCACGGATCGCCTGCAGGTGACGACCGATGTCGATCAGGGTCACGGTATGGCCCGCCTGGATCAACCGCACCCCGAGCAATCCGCCGATCGCGCCGGCGCCCACTATCGCGATTCGCATGTCTTCTGGACCTCGTTCCAAATCAAACTGTTGCATTATGCCTGAATGTGTCCCAACGCGCCTTCAGGAACCAGAGCCCACCGAGGATCAGCAGCGCCACGATGACCAGATCGATCTGGTGGGAATAATGGCGTATCTCGGACCAGTGCTCGCGCAGGCGCATGCCGAGATAGAGCAGGAAGCTGTTCCACAGCGTCGCGCCGATCAGGGTCGCCGTCAGGAACGGCAGCATCGGCATCCTGCCGGTGCCGGCCGGTATGGAGATCAGGTGGCGGACCACGGGGATGAAGCGGGCCAGGAACAGCGTCCAGAATCCGCGCCGCCGGTGGAAAAATCGTTCGGTCCATTCCAGGTCGCGGACATTGAGCAGCATATAGCGGCCGACCGAGAGCACGAAGGGTCGGCCGCCGTAGTACCCCATGAGATACGACAGGAGAGACCCGGCGATCGAGCCGATGCTGGTGGCGAGGACTGCGAGCCACAGGCTCCACTTGCCGTCCGCAACCTGGAAGCCGACGAATGGCATGACGGCTTCGCTCGGCACCGGGAAGATCATGCTCTCCAGCGCCATCAGGAAGGCGGCGCCGTAGTAGTGGGTGGAGTCGAGGATGCGTATCGCCTGCTCGGCGACAAATTCGGTCAGCATCGGCGCGCTTTATTCAGTCCTCGGACTGCACTTCACGGGCCATGTCCTCCGGGCTGATGTGGCGCACGTCCTTGCCCTTGACCAGGTAGATGATCGATTCACAGAGGTTGTCGACGTGGTCGCCGACCCGTTCCAGCGAACGGACCACCCACATCACATCGAGGACCGCGGAGATGCTGCGCGGGTCCTCCATCATGTAGGTGATGAGCTGGCGCATGATGGCATCGCTCTCGCGATCGACGACGGAGTCCTCGCGGGCGATGGCCACTGCGGCATCGACGTCGTGGCGTGCAAAGGCATCGAGTACGTCGTGGAGCATGCCGCGCACGCGATTGGCCATCGACAGCACGTTGATGTAGTACGACTTGGGGCTTTCCGCCTCGATGAGCTGCACCGCCAGGCGGCCGATCTTCGCCGCCTCGTCACCGACCCGCTCCAGATCGCGCACCACCCGGATCACCGCCAGCACCAGGCGCAGATCGCGGGCTGCCGGCTGCCGGCGGGCCAGGATTTCTGTGCACTCCTCATCGATGGCGACTTCGAGGGAGTTGACCTTGTAATCGCTCTCGGCGACCTCGTCGGCCAGCTCCGACTTGCTCTGGGCAATGGCCTCGATGGCCTGGCTCAAATGCTGCTCGACCAGGCCACCCATGGCCAGCACCCTGGTGCGGATGTCCTCCAGTTCGTGCTCGAATTCCTGCGAGATGTGATTGGGCCACTGCATCGTCTTGCGGTCTCCTAGCCGTAGCGGCCGGTGATGTAGTCTTCGGTCTGCTTTTCCCTGGGGTTGGTGAAGATCTTCTTGGTGGTGCCGAATTCGATCAGGCTGCCGAGATACATGAAGGCCGTGAAATCGGAGACCCGCGCCGCCTGCTGCATGTTGTGGGTGACGATGACGATCGTGTAGTTGGCCTTGAGCTGGTAGATCAGCTCCTCGATCTTGAGCGTCGAGATCGGGTCCAGCGCCGAGGCCGGCTCGTCGAGCAGCAGCACCTCGGGCTCGATGGCGATGGCGCGGGCGATCACCAGTCGCTGCTGCTGGCCGCCGGACAAGGACAGGGCGCTTTCGTGCAACCGGTCCTTGGCCTCATCCCAGAGGGCCGCGCCCTTGAGCGACTTCTCCACCACCTTGTCGAGGACACGGCGCTTGTTGATACCCTGCAACCTGAGTCCGTAGGCGACGTTCTCGTAGATCGATTTCGGGAAGGGGTTGGGTTTCTGGAACACCATCCCGACCCGGCGGCGCAGGTCGGCGACGTTGACCGACTTGGCGTAGATGTTCTGACCATGCAGGTTGATGCCGCCCTCGATGCGAACGCTGTCGTAGAGGTCGTTCATGCGATTGAAGCAGCGCAGCAGCGTCGACTTGCCGCAGCCGGATGGACCAATGAAGGCCGTCACCCGTCGCGCCGGGATCGACATGTTGATCCGGTTCAGGGCCTGCTTTTCATCGTAGTACAGGGAGAGATTGTCGACTTTCAGGCACTCGGTCGTTTCGTCGTCGGTCTTCGCTGACGGCGGCGCCTGCAGCGCGGCCGGATCGAACGCGTGCGTCGGCGTCGGGCTGCTGACCAGATCGAGCGCGGGTATGGCGGCGGGTTCGTTCATGGTGACGTCTTCAAGTTTCGGCTGCATTGTACTTCTCCCGCAGTCGGTTGCGTATGCGTATGGCGGCCAGATTGAGGATCACGACGATAAGCACCAGGAGCAGTGCCGTGGCGTACACGAGGGGCCGTGCGGCCTCGACGTTCGGGCTCTGGAAGCCGACGTCGTAGATGTGGAAGCCCAGGTGCATGAACTTGCGTTCCAGGTGCAGGAACGGGAAATTGCCGTCAAAGGGCAGCGACGGCGCCAGCTTGACGACGCCGACCATCATCAGCGGCGCGACTTCGCCGGCGGCGCGCGCCACCGCCAGAATCAATCCGGTCATCATCGCCGGGGTCGCCATCGGCATCACCGTACGCCACAGGGTCTCGGCCTTGGTGGCGCCAAGCGCGAGACTGCCCTCGCGTATGGCCTTCGGGATCCGCGACAAGCCCTCTTCGGTCGAGACGATCACCACCGGCACGGTCAGGAGCGCCAGGGTCAACGACGACCAGAGGAGACCGGGCGTTCCGAAGGTCGGCGCCGGCAGGGCCTCGGCGAAGAACGCCCGGTCGATGTGGGCGCCGATGAAATAGACGAAGAAGCCGAGACCGAAGACGCCGTACACGACCGACGGCACGCCGGCCAGATTGTTGACGGCGATCCGGATGGCGCGCGTCAGCGGCCCCTGCTTGGCGTACTCGCTGAGGTAGACCGCGGCGATGACACCGAACGGCGTCACCAGCACTGACATGATGACCACCATCAGCACGGTACCGAAGATCGCCGGGAATATCCCGCCCTCGGTGTTCGCCTCGCGGGGATCGACGCTGACGAACTCGGCCACCTTGATCCCGTAGTGACTCAGCTTTTCGAGGACACCCATGTCATTGGGGTTGTAGGCGCGAATCACCTTGGCAAGCGGGATGTCCACGGTCCGTCCGTCCGCGGTCTGCACCTGCACGGCGTCGCGGCGCAATTCGGTATAGAGGCGGGCGAGCTCCGCGCTCATTTGATCGTACTCGACCTGCATGGCCTGCCGTTCTTCGCCTATCCGCCGGTGCGCGTCAGGGTCGGTGATCCCGTCGAGTACCAGGCGCCGGTCGTCGAGGCGCAACTGCTCGATCCGATAATTGATTGCCCCGATCCGGTCCTTCTCGATGTGGCGGATCTGCTCGACGATGGCGTGGCGGCGGGCGAGACGCTCCTGCAGCGCCATCATGAGATCAGGTACCGCCACCGGCGCGCCGCCCTCGGCGACCGCTGCCAGTCGTCCGTAGAAATTGCCCCATTCCTCGCGTTCGAGAACCACGATGCCGGCAGCCGCCTCGCCACCGCGCATGTCGCTCTCGAGGAACCACTGGAAGTCGTTGCCGGTCAGGTCCCGGTTGCCGATCTTGATCAGCAGGCGCGTGACCCCGGTCGTACCGGCCACCGGCTGTATGCCGAGGTGGCGCAGTCGATCACCGGCAATGATTTCCGAATCCACGACCTCGCCCATGACCTTGCGCGTTTCCCCACCCTCGAGGTAGTCGAAAACGATCACGTCCGCCGGCCAGAAATGACCCAGGCCGCGTGCCGCCACCAGCAGCAGCAGGCCGATGACCATTACCAGCGCGCCGGCGACGGCACCGGCGTTGAGCCAGATCCAGGGGGCACCACTGTCGACCCAGTCGCGAAATCTCATAAATTGCTGTACTTGGCGCGCAACCGCTGGCGCACCAGTTCGGCGGCGGTATTGAACACGAAGGTCGCCAGGAACAGCAGCAGGCTGGCGAGGAAGAGGATGCGATAGTGCGTGCTGCCGACCTCGGACTCGGGCATCTCCACGGCCGTGTTCGCCGACAGGGCGCGGAAACCCTGGAACATGTTGAAATCGACCACCGGCGTATTGCCGGTTGCCATCAGCACGATCATGGTCTCGCCCACCGCCCGGCCGAGACCGATCATGATGGCGGAGAAAATGCCGGGGCTCGCAGTCAGCAGCACGACGCGGATCAGCGTCTGCCAGGTTGTCGCCCCCAGCGCCAGCGAACCGATGGTCAGGTGCCTGGGAACGCTGAAGATGGCGTCTTCACTGATCGAGAAGATGATCGGCACCACCGCGAAACCCATGGCGATGCCGACCACCAGCGAATTGCGCTGGTCGAAGGTCAGGCCCAGGTGACTGCTGATCCAGCCCGGCATGTTGCCGCCGAACAGGGCCGCCCCGACCACGTCGCTCAGACCCATGGCGACGGCGCCGGCGGCGATGATTACGGGGATCAGGAGTATGGCTTCCGTGCCTTCGGGGCAGCGATGGCGGATCGGACCCGGTAACCGAGACCAGGCCCAGGCGGAGCCGATGACGAAAAGCGGCAGCAACAGCAGCAGCAGGAAGACGCCGGGCAGTTTGGCCTCGACCAGGGGCGCCAGCCACAGCCCGGCAAGGAAACCAAGGATCACCGTCGGCAACGCCCCCATCATTTCGATGGTCGGCTTGACGTAGCCGCGCAACCGCGCCGTCATGAAGTAGCCGGTGTAGATCGCGCCCATGATGGACAGGGGGATGGCGAATACCATGGCGTAGACGGCTGCCTTGAGCGTCCCGAATACCAGCGGCGTCAGACTGAATTTGGGTTCGAAATCGCTGTTGGCCGCCGATGACTGCCAGGTGTACTCCGGTTGCGTGCGGCTTTCGTACCAGACCTTCCGCCAGAGCGAGCGCCACGAAATCTCGGGATGCTCGTTGTGCAGCGCCCAGACATGCAGGGTGCCGCCGGCATCCTCTATCAGGAGCTGCCCGCCTCGCGGCGCGATGGCGGCGTGGCGCAACAAGGCCGAATTTGCCCGCTCGATCAGCAAGGTACGTTCGGCGGTGGTTTGGAACAGTCCGACCCGGTTGTCCTGGTCGATGGCGGCAAAGCCTTTGCGGGCGTACTCGGGGACTATCTGGACGATCGGCTTGTCACCGAGGCGGAACTCGCGAATCCGCGTCAGCCGGTTCTGATTGGCGTCGGTGCGGACCGGGAACCACTGCGAGACGAGACCGCTGCTGTCACCGATCAGGAGCGAGATCCCGCCCGCCAGCCACCGGATATCGGTAATGCGATGACCGTTGCCGGCGACCGACACGTGATCGACGATCTTGGGGTCCGCCGGCCTGGTAATGTCGTAGTAGTCGAAGGTGCCGTCATCCTTGACGATGATCAGCGTCGTCTGGTCATGACCCAGCAGCACGCGCTCGGCGTTGGGAACGTCAATCGGCAGGGTCAGCCGCTCCTCCTTGATCGTCGCCTCGCCTTCACCGAGGAGCGCTTCCTCCTTGACACGACGGCTGTAGAGCAACCGATGATCGTTGCTCAGGGCAACTATCGTGGCGCGATCGGAGTCTCCTTCCACGGTGATCGCGGCAAGCGCACTGCCCTTGGTGTCCACCACCACCGCGTCCTTGCCGAACGGCCGGGCAATCTCGGGTCTGATTTCGCGGCGGTCATTCGGATAACTGACCTTGTAACGCGCCTGCAGGACCAGCGCCGTGCCGTTGTCGAGTCCCAGGGCGAGGAGACCGCCCGGCCGGCCGGCGCCGAAGCTCGAGATGCGGGCCTCGCCGTTATCAACGACCGGCGTCTCGGCGGCGATCGAGCCGTCGGCAGTGCGGAAGAATCGCGCCTGTCCATCGTCCGTCAGACGGAGGCCGATCTCGGCATACTCTTCCGTGGACAGATGCAAGGTACGGGGCCCGGTACCGCCCGGCACGGCGGTCGTCGCCAATGCCTCGTGGCTGGCTGGCGCGAACAGCGGCAGCACCACATACAGCAGGTAGAAGAAGATCAACACGATGGCGATGATGACCGCGACCCCACCCACGGCCATGATCTGACCGAAGGCGCGATCCTTGATCTCGCGCCACAGCCGTCGGCGGCGGGCGACAGTACTGTCGGTGGCAGGCAGAAGACCTGCGCTCGAGGCAGACATGGCGACCATGGGTCCGGGGATGAGGGGGGCGGATTATATCGCCGACGTGGGCGGTTGGTGGGCGGCTAATGTCAGGTCCGTACAAAAAACGAACCCCGCTTGCGCGGGGCCGTTATCCATACGACTGCTTCTCTAGTGCCTACTCACCGCCACCCTGACCGGTCAGGGCCATGAGCTGCTTCTCGGCGATCGAGGCCGGCAATGGAATATAACCGTCCTTGACCGTATCCATCTGTCCTACCTTCGAGAGCACCATTTTCAGGAATTCCAGTTCCAGGGGCGGCAGCGGTTTGTTCGGATGTTTGTTGACATAGACGTACAGGAACCGGGCGAGGGGGTACTTGCCGGATAGCGCGTTCTCCGCCGAAGGCTCGACGAATTCCTGCCCGTCCTTCGCGAGCGGCACCGGGCGAACGCCGGAAGTCCGGTAACCTATCCCGGAATAGCCGATGCCGTTCAACGACTTGGTGACGCCCTGGACGACCGAGGCGGAGCCAGGCTGCTCATTGACGGAGTCCTTGAAGTCACCCTTGCAGAGTGCGTTTTCCTTGAAAAATCCGTAGGTCCCGGAGACGGAGTTGCGGCCGTAGAGCTGCACGGGCGTGGTCGCCCATTCCCCGGACAGGCCGGCGTCACCCCAGGTGACGATATCCTTGTCATGGCCGCACTTGCGGGTAACGGAGAAGATGGCGTCGACCTGCGCCAGAGACAGGCCCGCCACTGGATTGTCCTTGTGCACGTAAACGGCCAGGGCGTCGATGGCTACCGGAACGGCGGTCGGCTTGTAGCCGTGCTTGCCCTCGAAGGACTCAATCTCCTCGTCCTTCATCTTGCGGCTCATCGGCCCCAGATTCGCCGTACCCTCGGTCAGGGCCGGCGGCGCCGTCGACGAACCGGCACCCTGGATCTGGATGTTGACGTTCGGATAGAACCGCTTGAAGTCCTCGGCCCACAGGGTCATCAAGTTGTTCAGGGTGTCGGAACCGACGCTGGACAGGTTGCCCGATACACCGCTCGCCTTCTCGTAATCCTTGAGGGCTGGATCCACGGCGTCCCCGGCCCGAAGGCTGGTGGCAATGAGCGGCAGCGTCACCGCCAGGGCGGCGGCCATTAGGGTCTTCTTCACATTCATGAAATTATCGTCCTCTGGCAAGGGAAGTACGGAGAACAGATTGGCACTACGCCGCGGCGATTAGATGACAAATATGTTAAGGAAATGTGACAACACCGCATCGATTCACTTCTCGGCGACGAGGTAGGCGATCCAGCCGGCGTCAGGCTCGCCAGTTGATGTCGGTGCGAATTCACCGTTGTAATCCTGCTTCTTTTCGTCCCAGCCCTGCCAGTACACCGTCACGCGCCGGAATCCGGCCTCATCCAGCAGTTCGCGCAGTTCCGGCAGGGTCCACAACCGCCAGTGGTAGGTGAAGGCACGCGGCAGCCTGGATCCGTCCGGGAACAGGAAGTCGATGTGACAGGTGGTCTCGCCGGTCACCGGATGATAGGCGGCCTGGTGCCAGACATAGGTGAAGCCGCGATACGGCGTGCGCTCGCGCAGCACCCGGAAGGCGTCATGGCCGCCATAGGCGTCGAGGAAGAACAGGCCATCGCCGACCAGGGCCCGCCGAACCGAAGCGAAGTAGTCGCGCAGGAGTGTGCGGGTCTTGAACGTCCAGTAACTGAAGTTCATGGCCAGCACCGCATCCACCGGCCGGACCCTGACCTTCATCACGTCGTCGTTGATGAGCAGCAGCCGCCGCCGGGGCGCCGGACTCAATCCGGAGACATTGTGCTGGTGCGCCCAATCGAGGACCGCCGGATCGAGATCGACGCCGAAGGCCATGTTGACCGGCCGCCGCCGCACCCACTCGCAGCAGACCAGGGCCGTGCCGCAGAAGTCTTCGCGCAGCGTCGCGGCCCGCCGGCGGCGCAGCGCACGGAAGGTGCCGTCGACGAAATCGATCTCGGCTTCGGCACATTGCACCGATCGCTGATAGAGAACGTGACGATCGGCTTTCTGCGCCCGCGTGAGCGGGCGCCGGCGGGCTGTGGACATGCGGTCATCTTGGGTTCATGCAGGCCGCGCATGATACCATCCATGCCGAACGACGTTAGCGGGGCCGCCGTGCCGGCGGCCCCCGAACCATCCATGGACGCCATCGACCTCACCCGGCCAGAGCTTTACATCAATCGCGAGCTTTCCGCGCTCGAGTTCAATCGCCGCGTCCTCGAGCAGGCCAAGGATGAATCCGTCCCGTTGCTCGATCGGCTGCGGTTTCTCTGTATCACCAGCACCAATCTCGACGAGTTCTTCGAGATTCGGGTTTCGGGCCTGCGCCAGCAGGCGGCCTACGGCGCCGCCCAGCGCGGCCCCGACAATCTGAGTCCGGCCGAACAACTGAAACGGATCAGCGAGTCGGCGCATGCCCTGGTCGCGGAGCAGTACCGGGTCCTGAACGAGGTCCTGATCCCGAAGCTGGCCGAGGCCAATATCCGCTTCCCGCGGCGCGCAGACTGGAACAGCCGGCTCGCCGACTGGGTGAAGCGTTATTTCCACCGCGAACTCTTGCCGGTGCTGAGCCCCATCGGCCTCGATCCATCGCACCCGTTCCCGAAGGTGCTGAACAAAAGCCTCAATTTCATGGTGTCGCTCGAAGGCAGGGACGCATTCGGCCGCGGCAGCGGTATCGCCATCGTGCAGGCGCCCCGTTCGCTGCCGCGCCTGATCCAGGTGCCGGAGAGCTACGCCGACGGACCGCACGATTTCGTGTTCCTGTCCTCCATCATCCACGCCCACGTCGATGACCTGTTCCCCGGCATGACGGTCACCGGCTGCTACCAGTTCCGCGTCACCCGCGACTCGGACCTGTTTGTCGACGACGAGGAAGTCGACGACCTGTTGCGGGCCCTGCAGGGCGAACTGCCGTCGCGCCGCTTCGGCGATGCCGTGCGGCTGGAGGTCGCCCAGGACTGTCCGCCGGAGATGATGAGCTATCTCCTCGCCCAGTTCGGACTCACCGAGGACGATCTTTACCGGGTCAACGGTCCGGTCAATGTCTCGCGACTGCTGGCAATCCACGACCTGGTCGACCGGACGGACCTCAAGTTCGCACCGTTTTCCCCCTGTCTGCCGCGACGCATGTCCGGCGACACCGACATCTTCGAGGCGATCCGGCGCGGCGACATCCTGCTACACCATCCCTATCAGTCCTTCGTGCCGGTGGTGGATTTCATTCGCCAGGCGGCGAGCGACCCGCAGGTGCTCGCGATCAAGCAGACCTTCTACCGGACCGGCACCGATTCGGCGATCGCCGGGGCCTTGATCGAGGCGGCGCGCAAGGGCAAGGAAGTGACGGTGGTCATCGAGCTGCGGGCACGGTTTGACGAGGAAGCGAACATCGACCTGGCGAACCGCTTGCAGGAGGCCGGCGCCCATGTCGTCTACGGCGTGGTGGGCTACAAGACCCACGCCAAGCTGGCTTTGGTCGTGCGCCGGGAAGAACGCAGCCTGCGTCGCTACATCCATCTCGGCACCGGCAACTACCACGCCCGCACGGCGCGGCAGTACACCGACTTCGGGTTGCTGACCTGCGACGCGGCGATCGCCGAGGACGTGCACAAGGTCTTCCAGCAGCTCACCGCCTTCGGCCGCGCCAGCAAACTGAAGCGCCTGCTGCAGTCGCCTTTCACCCTGCAGAAGGGGATCGTCGATCTGATCCGCCACGAGGCGGCGAACGCCACCACCGGCAAGCCGGCACGGATCATCGCCAAGATGAACGCCCTCACCGACCCCACCATCATCCGCGAACTTTACGAGGCCGCACGCTGCGGCGTCCGCATCGAGCTGCTAATCCGGGGCATTTGCGTCCTGCGACCCGGCATGCGCGGGGTGTCCGAGAACATCCATGTTCGCTCGGTAGTGGGCCGTTTCCTCGAGCACGCGCGCATTTTCTACTTCGAGAACGGCGGTGAACCGCGGGTGTTTCTGTCGAGCGCTGACTGGATGGAACGGAACTTCTATCGCCGGGTCGAGGTGTGCTTCCCGGTCGAGGACAAACGGTTGCGCAATCGGGTGGTCGAGGAAGGCCTGATGACGTATCTGGCCGACAACAGCCAAGGCTGGGTATTGCAGCCGGATGGCATGTACAAGCGTCTTCTGCCCGGTGCCCACCGCCCGCGATCGGCGCAGGCGATGCTGCTCGAGTCGATCTGCGCCTAGCCGGAACCGCCTGCCGCAGCCTCGATCGCGGCGAACAGACCGTCGTCGCTGGCCTCGGCCGCGACGCGGGGCGGCTTGCTGAAGCCGAGATCGGCAGCGGCGGCGGCGATACGGTGGCTCATGGCGATTATCGGCACATCGAATATCCATGATTGCGATTGTTCCCGGGCCAGAGTCGCCAGCCGGGTCAACGACTCGACACTGGTGACGACCGTGAGATCAGGGCGGTCCCCGACCAAGGCCGCAGCCAAATCGAGTTCGGCGGCTTCACGGTGGTAGACCTCCAGGTAATCAACGCGGGCGCCGCGATCTCGCAAACAACTCGCGAGCGTTTCACGGCCGCCGCGGCCCCGCACAATGATTATCCGCCGGCGGCTGACCGCCGCGGCCTGAAGTTCGGGCAACCGCAGCAGCCCCTCGCTGCTGAATTCCTCGAGATCCGGCAGCGGCTCCGGCCGCAGGCCGAAGGCCTCGGCACAGCGCCTGGTCGCACGGCCTATGCACAGGATCCGCGGTCCACGTCCGCACGGCCAGCGCGGCGACAACACGGGTGCGCCGTATCGAACCGCGTTGGTGCTGATGAAGATGATCCAGTCCGCGGAAGCCACCTCGTCGAGCACGGCGCCAGCTACGGCGTCCGGTTCGATTGGCAGGATACTGAAGAGCGGAAGCGACAGCGGCCGGGCACCGGCCGCGATCACGCGCGCGCAGAGTGCCGTTGCCTGGTCGACTGGCCGGGTCACCAGTACGGCAAGGCCGGCCAGGGGTGATGCGGAATTCGGGTCACGCGGTTTTGGTATCGACACGGGGGAAAGCTAGCTGACACCGGCCGTAAGATTCAAGCAGCATTCATCGGTAATACGGTATCTATATGGCGAACATGATCAGGGTGACCGCGGATTTGTCGATAGGTCCGGCCGAAATCGAGTGGCGGTTCGTGCGCGCCGCCGGACCCGGCGGGCAGAACGTCAACAAGGTCGCAACTGCGGCCCAGTTGCGCTTCGACGCCGCCCATTCCCCGTCTCTGCCGCCTGATGTCCGCCGCCGCCTCCTTGCCTTGGCCGGTCAACGGGCGACGGCCGACGGCGTTATCGTCATTCAGGCACGGCGTTTCCGAACCCAGGCGCGCAACCGCGCCGCAGCGCTCGGGCAGTTGCTGGACCTGTTGCGCCGCGCCAGCGTGGCGCCCAAGCGCCGGCGCCAGACCTCCGCCCCCAGTTGGGTCGAAAGGGAACGACTGCAATCCAAGCGTCGGAACTCGGAACGCAAGGGAAGCCGCCGGCAGGTGAGTGTGGACGAGTGAGCAAAACACCCGCGGGAAGCGTGAACGGTCTCACAAATGAGGGCTCACGGTCCTGAACTTGTTGTTTTTTGTGAGTTTAATTACCGACAAGAAAAGAGTTGTGAAGACCAGACGCCAGCTTGGCGCAACCGAGGTTGCACGATGCAGTCCATGAATGCCATGACCTTACCGCGATTATCACCGGAACAGCTACTTGAGCAGTTCGGCCCCCTGCGCGGCATGCCGGCCTCCTTGCGGGCGCAGTTGCTGGCAACTGCCAAGCAGGTGAATTACGCCGGCGGCCAGGTCATATTTCGCCAAGGGGACAGGGATCTGTATGCATTCTTCCTGCTGCAGGGGGCCGTGCAGCTCTTGGCCGCGGATCATCCGGTGCAGGAGGTACGTAGCGGGACCGAGACCGCCAACCGGCCGCTCGCCCAGCTGCAACCGCGAAGGTTCACGGCGCGCGCCAAGTCCCCGGTCAGCTTGCTACGCCTGGATCGCCTGACGCTCGAACGCGTGCTGTCGCAGACCGCCAGCGCCTGCGTCGACCGTGACCTCCAAGTCTGCGAACTTCGGGAAGACGAGGCCAGCGACTGGATGAGCCGGCTGCTGAAATCAGAGTTGTTCGCGCACCTGCCGGCCGCCAACATCCAGCGCATCTTTGCCCAAGCCGAGATTATGGACGTGACCGCCGGGCAGATCGTCGTCAGCCAGGGGGCGCTCGGCGACTACTACTACATAGTGCGCGATGGGCGATGTGAAGTTACCCGCCGCACGGCGAGTGGCGGCGTCCCTTTGCGTCTGGCCGAACTTGACCCGGGCGCGACCTTCGGCGAAGAGGCGCTGATCGCCAACGCCCGCCGCAATGCATCCGTTGTGATGCTCACCGACGGTGAACTCATGCGCCTGTCGCGGGAGGATTTCGTCGAACTGATCCGCAAGCCGCTGCTGCGTGCTGTAACCCTCGCCGAGGCCCGCAGCCTGGTGGCGGCGGGGGCACAATGGCTCGACGTGCGCTATGCCGACGAACACGCCCGCAATGCGCTCGGCGGCGAACGTAACATCCCCCTGAACGTGCTTCGGGTACAGCTGTCGCGACTCGACCCGGCGGGACGATACGTGGTGATCTGCGACAACGGAGCCCGCAGCGCCGTCGGAACCTTCCTGCTCGTCGGCCGCGGCTACGATGCGGTTTACCTTGACGGCGGCCTGGCCGGTGCTGGGCTGCTGCCCGCTGCCGGAGGAAGCGGCGACAGCGCGACCCCCGGCAACGTCGTCAGTTTCCCGCCGCCAACACCTGCCGCATCGCCCGTATCCGCAGACCCCGACCCGGAACACCCGGCGCTTCTCGGTCCGGCCGTCACGATCATCGACCCGGTGGAGGCCGAGGTCGTCGCTTCGACGCTCAGGGCAGAACTCGCGAAAGCCAACGTACAACTCGAACTAGCCATGCGGCTGCAGGCCGAAGCGGAGGCCACCCGCCGGAATGTTGAATCGCAAGCAGAGGAAAGGGTTCAGGCCGAGCGCGAGCGCGTGGAGGCGGAAGCAGCCAGGGCGGCCAAAATCCTGGCCGAAACCCGTCGGTTGCGCGAGGAACTCGAAAGCGCGCGCCGCGCGGCCGAACAGTCCGCAGAAAGACAGCGGCAGGAGGAAGAGGCCCGGCTGCAGCAACTCAAGGCGGACACCGAACGCCGGTTGCAGGAGGAGCGCCAGAAACTGGAGCAGGCATACGGCTGGAAGGAGGCAGAACTGCTCGATCTGCTCAAGAAAAAGGAGGAGGCCGAGCGCAACCTGTTGAGCGAGAAGCAACGCCTTGCCAGCGAGGCGCAGGAAGCCAAGCAGCGCCTGTCGAAGGTTCGCCAAGCGGCGCGTGAACTCGAGGTCATCCGGCAGCAGGCGGCACAGGAGGCCGAGCAGCGGGTCCGCGATCAGCAGGAAATCGAGACGAGGCTCAGGGAGGAAATCACGTTGCGGGTGGCCGAGGAACGCCGTGCCCTGGAAAGCGAATTCGTCAAGAACGCGGAAGCCTTGGCGGCTGCCGAGCGCGAGCGGCAGTCAGCGGAAGTCGCGCGCGCGGCGGCCACCGAGGAGGCGGAGCGCATCATCGCCGAGTACAAGGCCGCCCATGAACGGCTGCACGCCGAGGTTCAGGAACAACTGCGCGCCGAACGCGCACGACTGGAGGCCGAGGCGGCGCAGATACAGGCAACCCTGGCCGAGGCGCACAGGGCGAAGGCCGAAGCCGAGGCCGCCAAGGCGGCTGCCGAGGAGCAGGTCGCCTGCCTGCGCATCCTCGAGAGCGAGGTGGCCGTCGAGGAAACGGCCCTCAAGTCACAACTGCAGGCCGGGATAGCGAGTTACCGCGCCGAGGCAGAACGCGCAGACCTTGAGATCCAGTCGGCGACGCAGGCAGAGGCGCGAGCCGAGGCGGACAGTCGCGCCAACTCAGAGAGCATTGTCCGGCAGATCAACGAAGAACAGGTTTTATTGACCACCCTTCAAGGCGATCTCGAATCTTGGCTTAAGGAACAAGAAACCATCGACAACTCCGAGGGCCGCCTGCTGGCTCGGGCGAACCAGCAGGCCCAGATGGATCGGATCCGTGCCCGCGCCAACGAGGTCCGCCGTGCCGTCAAGGAACACGACCAGCAGTTGCTCGACGAACTTGCCGATCGATCAATCCGTCTTGACGACTGGTAAGTTTCGCTCGGGACCTCGGGCAGGCGTGGGGCGCTAAAACCGTCGGCCAATACCGATACCCACCACGACCGGATCGATACCCAGCTCGGTCGCAATCCGACCGCTGGCCGCGGTATCGAGCGTCATGTCGCTGGTCCGGTCAATGTACTTCAGATCGAGATTCAGGACCCACTGATCGACTAGCGGCACGTCGGCGCCGGCTTGCAAGGCAAGCGCCCAGGCATCGTCCAGTTTGGCTTCGCTTGCACCGAAGGCCGTCACCACCGCGGCGGTAGGATCTTCGCCGAAGTACCCGGTGTAGCTGACCCCGACACCGACGTAGGGTTGCACGGCAGCGTTCGGCAGGAGAAGGTACTGCAGGGTCAAGCTCGGTGATACGGATTCGGCGTTCATCAGCTTCGCGCCCGATCCCAAGGTGCCGAGACCGCCTCGTGATCGAAGGTCCTGCTCCGCATGCAGCAACGACAATTCGACACCCAGCCGCGGATGCAAGTTGTACACGACGTCCAATTCCGGAACGATGTCGTTGTCGAGAGCGATCGCGTTAGTCGCCGTGGCGACGCCACCGATCGTCAGCGTGTCACTATCGCCGAGCTGGCGGGGGTGATGATTGACACCGCGCAGTCGTACCTGCCAATCCCCCTCGGCGGCTAATGCCGGACTCAACACCGTGGAGACAAGGCCAAGACCCATCGCGACAATATTGAAGTATTTAGTCAACTTATATCCATATCTATATGAGATGTAATGGTAAAAATAATGGCGTCCCGGCCGCTTGTCAATGTGGGCAAGCGGCCCCTCGTACCACGAGAAACGGGAATCCGGTCAGGATTTGCAGCGGACTTCGAGTACGGCGCCAGCGGCGTTGATGACCTCGACCACCGCCCCAGCCGGGCAGTCCGTGCCCCGTACTCGCCAAGTGGAATCGTCGATGCGGACCTTGCCCACGCCGTTGATGATCGGTTCGCTCAGCGTGACCACCCGGCCTACATATTGCTCAGCGCGGCGATTGAGCAGCGGCTGATCGGTCCGCTGCGGGCGATGCCGCACATAGGCCTTCCAGAGTGCGACCGAGGCTACCGACAGCACCGCGAAACACAGGGTCTGGAGCTTCCAATCCATGGCCGGTATCAGCCAGACGAGGGCACCGACCGCGGCGGCCGAAAACCCCATCCACAGGAAAATGAAGCCCGGCGCAAAAGCCTCGGCGCCCAGCAGCAGCACGCTCAACACCCACCATTGCCAGAAATCCGGATGGAAGCCGCTCATCGTCGTGTCGTCAGGGGGTGGACCGCACGACCCGCGACTTCTCACTTGCTGCCTTGGTCAATTCGGTAATCCCGGCAAGGGCACCGATGACATTGGTCGCCTCGACCGGCAGAACGATGACCTTCTGGTTCTCGGCCGAACCGATGCGCTGCAGGGCGTCCACATACTTCTGTGCGACGAAATAATTCACCGCCTGGATATCGCCCTTGGCAATGGCCTGCGACACCATCTCAGTGGCCTTGGCTTCCGCCTCAGCGAGGCGCTCGCGTGCCTCCGCCTCGCGCCAGGCCGCCTCGCGCCGACCCTCGGCCTGCAGGATCAGGGACTGCTTGTGGCCCTCGGCCTTCAGGATCTGGGCGTTGCGCTCGCCCTCGGCCTCGAGGATGGCGGCGCGCTTCTCGCGCTCCGCCTTCATCTGCCGGGCCATCGAATCGACCAAGTCCTTCGGCGGCGCGATGTCCTTGATCTCGATACGTGTGACCTTGATGCCCCAAGGCGTCGTCGCGTCATCGACGACGTGCAGCAGGCGGGAATTGATCTCGTCGCGCTTGGACAGCAGCTCGTCGAGATCCATGGAACCCATCACCGTGCGCACGTTGGTCATGACCAGGTTGAGGATGGCGGATTCGAGTTCGTTCACCTCGTAGGCCGCCTTGGCCGCATCGAGCACCTGAAAGAACACCACACCGTCGACCCGTACCATCGCGTTGTCCTTGGTGATCACTTCCTGCGACGGCACGTCCAGCACGGTCTCCATCATGTTCATCTGGCGGCCGATCTGTTCGATCCACGGCCAGATCCAGTGCAATCCCGGATCGAGAGTACGCATGTAGCGACCGAAGCGTTCGACCGTGTACTCCATGCCCTGATTGACTCGGACCACACCCTTGAGCAGGGTGACGATGGCGAATACCAGCAGGACGATGACAAACAGCGTGAATCCCCCACTCATGGCATTTCTCCTTGGATCCGTTCACGCGCAAGTATAGCGTGACGGTCGATGCTCAGTCGCTGATACCGCTGATCAGGGATTCGGCCAGCCAGCCCTTGAGCAGACTCGCGGCCCGCAGTGCCGCATCCTCGCCACCGAGACGCCCGCAGACCACCGCGAAGGCGTCGCCGGCCAACACCCGATCGAAAGCGGCGGCCTCGTCAGCGGCCATCGATCGGAAGTAAGTTTCAGTGCCGCGCCGCCACAACAACCACGCCGCGGGCGCAACTGCGGGCAGGGCGTCCGCGACGGGTTCGCCCGCCTGATGGCGTTTCCAGAGCGCCGGGGTCTCGTACTGGATATCGATGCGGCGCACCGAGGGATGCACCGTGAACCGCAGGGCCGGCCACCGCCGGGGCGCAACGGCCGTCATGTCCTCGATGCCGAGGATCGGCGCCTCGGCGGCATCGAAGGCCCCCAGCATCGCCCATTCGAACGCCGCCATTTCGCCGAGCCATGGCCGTTCGACCCACGGGCGAACCGTCGAAAGGTAGCGCGGGAGTTCGTCGCCGTAGCGGCGGATATTGGTGTACCGGCTCGCATGTTCGCCGATGTAGGCACGCGCCAGTTCGGTGAACGGCTCGACGCCCACGATCGCCGCCAGCACCGGAAAGTTGGCGTTCAAAGCCTCGATCAGTCGCAAACGGTAGGCGTCGGCATAAATCGCCGCACGCACCGCCACGGTCGCCCCGCGACCGGAGGCAATCTCGCCGAGAAACGCCGGATCGCCGCCGAGGATGTAATCCTGAAAGTGCGTTTGCAGCCGCTTTAACCGGCTCACCCGAGCACCTCGCGGGCGATCGATCGGGCCCGTTCGAGCTCGGCGATCAGTTCGGGCAGCGGCGGGATGCGGTCGTCGCGTTCGATCATGGTCGCCACCGGCCCGCAGTGTCGCAGCGCCTGGGCATAAAGGTTCCACACCGGGTCGATCACCGGTGCGTCGTGCGTGTCGATGATATGCGTTTCGTGGTTGGCGTGACCGGCGAGATGGAACTGCTGGACCCGCTGCGACGGGATCTGGCGCAGGTAATCGAGCGGGTCGAAGCCGTGATTGAACGCGCTGACATAGATATTGTTGACATCGAGCAGGATCAGACACTCCGTCTCATCGCACAGTCGCGCCAGGAATTCCCATTCGGGCATGGTCGAGGCATTGAACTCGAGATAGGTCGACGGGTTTTCGATGACGAGCGGCCGGCCGAGCCGATCCTGCACCTTGCGCACCCGACCGGCTACATGGCGGAGCGTCGCCGGCGTGTAGGGCAGCGGCAGCAGGTCATGCAGATTGATGCGGCGGATGCCGGTCCAGCACAGGTGGTCGGAAATCCAGGCAGGCTTGATCCGATCCGCCAGGGACTTCAGATCCCGCAAATAGCGTTCGTCGAGCGGGTCCGTACTGCCGATCGACAGCGACACCCCATGCATCACGATCGGATAGCGCGACGCGACGCGATCGAGGAAATCCAGCGGTTTGCCGCCCTCGACCATGTAGTTCTCGGAGATGATCTCGAACCAGTCGATCGGCGGCCGGCCATCGAGGATCTCGTGGTAGTGCTTGGGCCTCAATCCGAGGCCGAAGCCGAGAGAGGGCTGCCGGTTGCTCATGTGGGCGAAAAAAGGGGCGCGGAAACACTGTCTCCGCACCCCTCCTACTCGCGGTTTGACCGCGAGGCGTCTGTCACTTGGCTACGGTACCGCCCTTCTCGGTGCACTCCTGCTCGCTCGCCGCCGGCGTCAGGCCATGGCCCTTGCAGGCGTTCTGGCCCTTGCAGGCGTTGTCGGCGGTCTTGCAGGCGCCCTGGCCCTTGCAGGCGTTGATGCCCATGCACTGCACGCCGCCCTCGGCGGCGACGGCGGTGGACACCGGCGCCATCGCGAACAGCATGGCGGCGGTGGTGGC